>OHSI01000001.1_pt1 | contig 294068 bp, 273 predicted proteins | sample 1578641 | NCBI WGS metagenome assembly OHSI01 (sample SAMEA3879535, study PRJEB24766) | human gut metagenome | biome: human-associated habitat; feature: feces | place: USA | collected 1985/1987 | reverse complement strand
CCCTTACACAGGGGAGCCTTGAGTCCGTGCAATGACAGACTTTTTCGACAGACTGAGGGCTGCCGCATTTAGCGGCAGCCCCCTGTTTTTATGATTTCTTTTTTGTTTTTATTTTCCGTCTGTATTTTGCAAAGCAGACTATGCTTGCGATGACAAGCCCGATGCCGATGACGAGCACCCAGTGCAGATAGTATGTGTTGAGGAACGGAATGAAAGAGTATACCGGCACGCGCGTTGTTGCCATGCGGTGTTCTTCGGATATCTGCGTCGTCCCGTCGGGGAGCATCTCCATCATCGGACCGTGGTCGTAGGTCACTTTCTGATAAGACTCAATGACCTGCGACAGAGTCAGCAGCACGCCGATTATGATAACTCCGAGCACAAGCGTGACTATTCCAGCGATGAGCAGCTGGCGGCTTTGCTCCGCCTTTCTGACATTTGCGGCGGTGCGGGCGACTGCGGGGATGTCCTCGTCGCAGTCGAGGTTGTCTTTTATAAGATAGTCGGTCGTGACGCCGAAAAGCTCGCTTAGCTGAACTATGTTGTCCGTGTCCGGAACGGCAGTGCCGAGCTCCCATTTTGATACCGCCTGCCGCGAGACCGTTATCCTGTTCGCAAGTTCCTCCTGCGACCAGCCGCGCCCTTTTCTGAGCTTTTGCAGTTTTTCGGGGAAGTTCATGAATTTCTCCTTTAGCGTATTTTTTATTGCACTTGTATTTTACACGAAAGCAAAATTCCAGTCAACATATCAGAGCTTGCAATCTGTCAACCGGAGCTTACATTATATATTTGCCCGGTTGCGGCGGGAAAAATAAAAAATTTTTTATTTTATATCCCTCTATCTTGTCTGCAATTTGACTAAAATATCCATATATAGAGTGCTGATTTTCATCACGCAAGTTTTTGAAAAAATATTGCGAAAGCCCTTGCAATACAAGGATTTGTGTGGTATCATTATCAGGCATGATTGTGGGAAGTGGGGCAAGTATGCCCGAAACACAATCTGCTGATATGCGATGATGCAGAAGGTGGCCGTCCTTTGAGACGGGGAATTTCTGCGGAGTATGTCCGATTTAAAACCGGGCGAAACAGGTCTGACTGCCGCACGGGGTGCGTTTCCCTCGCACCTTCGCTTGAGGCAGCAGTAATTGCATCTGCTTTCTTCACACCCGGAAATATCGTTTTCCGGTTTTTAAAAAGGAGAACGAGGAAACACCCGGAGGCGTTGAAAGAAAAGAAGCAATGCCCGCCAATCATTAAGGAGGCGCAAACAATGGCAGCAAAGGGAAAAATCAGAATCAGACTCAAGGGCTATGACCACAACCTCGTCGACAAGGCGGCGGAGAAGATCGTAGAGACCGCAAAGAGAACCGATGCTCAGGTCTCAGGTCCCGTACCGCTCCCGACAGAGAAGGAAGTCGTTACCGTCCTTCGCGCAGTCCACAAGTACAAGGACTCCCGCGAGCAGTTTGAGCAGCGTACACACAAAAGGCTCATAGACATCATCAGACCTTCAGCAAAGACTGTTGAAGCTCTTACCGGTCTTGAGCTTCCCGCAGGCGTGGATATAGAGATCAAACTCTAATACTCTAATACATTATATATATGCGTGAGAGCGCAGATATAATGTACGCCGCAGGTCAAGTTGGCGAGAGCCAACCAATAACCTAAAGGAGGAGAAAGGAACTATGCAAAAAGCACTCATCGGAAAGAAGATCGGCATGACTCAGATCTTCGATGCAAACGGAAACGTTGTTCCCGTAACAGTCGTCGAGGCAGGCCCCTGCTCTGTCGTTATGAAGAAGACTGTTGAAAACGACGGCTACGAAGCTGTTCAGCTCGGCTTCGGCGACGTCAAAGTTCAGAGAGTCAACAAGCCCATGAAGGGTCACTTCGACAAGGCGGGCACAGCCCCCAAGAAGTCCCTCAGAGAGTTCAGACTTGACGATCAGTCGAGCCTCAACGTGGGCGATATCCTCAAGGCCGACGTTTTCGCTGTTGGCGATCACGTTGACGTTGTCGGTACAAGCAAAGGTAAGGGCACCGCAGGCGCCATCAAGAGATGGAACTTCTCCAGACTCAAGATGACTCACGGTACCGGCCCCAACGCAAGACACGCCGGTTCTCTCGGCGCGTGCAGCGATCCCTCGAGAGTTTACAAGGGAAAGAAGCTCGCAGGTCACCTCGGCCACGAGAGAGTTACTATCCAGAATCTTGACATTGTCAAGGTCGACGCTGAGAACAACCTTATCGCCATCAAGGGCGGCATCCCCGGCCCCAAGGGCGGCATCGTTCTCATCAGAGACAGCGTTAAGAATGTGTAAGAAAGGAGTAGAGTTTAATGCCTAATTATTCAGTTTTTGACAAGACCGGCAAGAAGGTATCGGACATTGCCCTTTCGGACGCGATCTTCGCAATCACCCCGAACGCTTCGGCAATGCACCTCTGCGTGGTAGCATATTTGGCAAACCAGCGCCAGGGCACTCAGTCTACCCTTACACGCGCTGAAGTCAGAGGCGGCGGCAAGAAGCCCTGGAGACAGAAGGGTTCAGGCCGCGCAAGACAGGGCTCCATCAGAAGCCCGCAGTGGACCCACGGCGGTATCGCACTCGGCCCCAAGCCCCGTGAGTACGGCAAGACAGTCAACAAGAAGGTCAGAAGACTCGCTATGAAGTCTGCTCTTTCCTCCAAGGTCGCAGCTGAGGAGCTTATCGTCCTCGACAGCCTTGAGATGAACGAGATCAAGACCAAGGAAGTTGTCAGCGTTCTCAAGGCTCTTGAGACCGGTAAGAAGGTTCTCATCGTCCTTCCCGAGAAGAACGAGACCGTCTACAGAAGCGCTCGCAACATCAAGGGCGTCAAGACCACTCTTGTCAGCACACTCAATGTTTACGATATCCTCAACTGCGATTCTCTCGTAGTGCTCAAGGATGCCGTATCGAAGATTGAGGAGGTATACGCATGAGCAAGATAGCACAGGACATCATCCTTCGTCCTATCATCACCGAGGAGAGCATGCTCGGTACAGCGGACAAGAAGTACACCTTCTCCGTTGCCAAGGACGCAAACAAGATAGAGATCGCCAAGGCAGTTGAAGAGCTCTTCAAGGTCGAAGTCAAGAGCGTCAACACCGTTAACTGCCGCGGCAAGAAGCGCCGCTACGGCCGTTTCGAGGGATACACTTCCTCGTGGAAAAAGGCTATAGTGACCCTTACGGAGAACTCCAAGACCATCGAGTTCTTCGACGGCATGATGTAATAATCAACCAATAATCCGGCGGTAAAGTATGGAGGGTCGACACCTCCGCAAAGCCGCTATGAGGAGAGTGAAACCAAATGTCGATCAGAGTTTACAAGCCGACAACAAACGGTCGCCGTAACATGTCGGTCACAGATTACTCCGGGCTGTCAAAGGTTGCTCCCGAGAGAAGCCTTCTTGCTCCTCTCTCCAAGAACTCCGGACGCAACAGCTACGGCAGAATCACCGTTCGCCATCGCGGCGGCGGAAACCGCAGAAAGTATCGTATAATCGACTTCAAGCGCGATAAGTTCGATATTTCTGCAACTGTTAAAACACTTGAGTACGATCCCAACCGTTCAGCTCATATAGCTCTGCTTGAGTATGCCGACGGTGAGAAGAGATACATCCTCGCTCCCGCAGGCCTCGCAGTGGGCGACACGGTTGTCGCAGGCCCCGATGCCGATATCAAGGTCGGCAACGCACTTCCCCTGACCAACATCCCCACCGGTACCTTCGTTCACAATGTTGAGCTTTATCCCGGCAGAGGCGGTCAGCTGGCAAGAGCGGCGGGCAACTCCGCACAGCTCATGGCTAAGGAAGGCGCATACGCCCTTCTTCGTCTGCCCTCGGGCGAGCTGAGAAACGTTCCCGCTTCCTGCATGGCAACAGTCGGCCAGGTCGGCAACGTTGACCACGAGAATGTCAAGATCGGTAAGGCAGGCCGCAGCCGTCACCTCGGCTGGAGACCCACCGTCCGCGGCTCCGTCATGAACCCGAACGACCACCCGCACGGCGGCGGTGAGGGCAAGAGCCCGATCGGCAGACCCGGTCCCTGCACTCCGTGGGGCAAGCCCGCACTCGGCTATAAGACGAGAAACACCAAGAAGGCCTCCGATAAGCTTATCGTGAAGCGCCGCAACGGCAAGTAAGTCGAGAAAGGAGCAGAAATAATGGGCAGAAGCGTTAAAAAAGGACCTTTCGTGCAGCCTAAACTGCTCGAGAGAGTCGTGGAGATGAACAAGTCCGGCAACAAGCAGGTTCTCAAGACCTGGAGCCGCAGCTCCACAATCTTTCCCGAATTTGTCGGCCACACCTTCGCTGTTCATGACGGACGCAAGCATGTCCCCGTGTATGTAACAGAGGATATGGTTGGACATAAACTCGGTGAATTCGCACCGACCAGAACTTTCAAGGGTCATGCGGGTTCCAAAACAACAAATAACGGTAAATAATCAGTCGAAAGGAGTGTGTAACAATGCAGGATAATACAATGCCTCAGGCAGTGGCTAAGGCAAACTATGTGCGCATTGCTCCCCGCAAGGTTCAGATAGTACTCGACCTTATCCGCAATCAGCCGGCAGACAAAGCGCTGGCAATTCTCAAACACACGCCCAAGGCTGCGTGTGAACCGCTTCTTAAACTTTTGAAGTCCGCTATAGCGAACGCTGAGAACAAGAACATGGACACTTCCAATCTTTATATCAGCGAGTGCACTGTAGGTCAGGGACCGACCCTCAAGAGAATAAGAGCGAGAGCTCAGGGCAGAGCGTTCAGAATCAACAAGAAGACGTCGCACATCACCCTGGTGCTCAAGGAAGCGGAATAAGCGAGGAGGAGGTTAAACAATGGGACAGAAAATTAATCCCACCGGTCTTAGAATCGGTGTAATTAAAGACTGGGAGTCACGCTGGTACGCAGATCCCAAGGATTTCGGCGATACCCTCGTTGAAGATCACAAGCTGCGTGAATTCCTCCTTGAGCTCCTTGCTCCGGCAGGCGTGCCCAAGATCGAGATCGAGCGCAATTCCAAGAGAGTCAACATCAACATTTTCTGCGCAAAGCCCGGCATGGTTATAGGCAAGGGCGGCGCTGAGATAGAGAAGCTCAAGAAGCTCTGCGAGAGCAAGCTCGGCGGCAAAGAGGTTTCGCTCAACATCGTTGAAGTTAAGCAGCCCGACCTTGACGCTCAGCTCGTCGCTGAGAACATCGCTTCTCAGCTTGAAAGAAGAGTTTCCTTCCGCCGTGCTCTCAAGCAGTCCATCGGACGCACTATGAGACTTGGCGCAAGAGGTATAAAGACTCAGGTTTCCGGCCGTCTGGGCGGTGCGGAAATAGCACGTACAGAGCAGTATCATGAGGGTACTATCCCGCTGCAGACCATCAGAGCCGACATCGACTATGGCTTCGCTGAGGCCAAGACCACTTACGGCCGCATCGGTGTCAAGGTCTGGATCTACAAGGGTGAGGTTCTTCATGACAACCGCAGCAGCAATAACAGAAGAAGATCATCACGCAAGGAAGGGGGAGCTCGCTAATGCTGTTACCCAAGAGAGTTAAGCACCGCAGGGTACAGAGAGGCAGAATGACCGGTAAGGCCATGAGAGGCAACAAGGTCTCTTACGGCGATTTCGGTCTCGTAGCTCTCGAGCCCGCCTGGATCACCGCTAACCAGATCGAGGCAGCCCGTATCGCAATGACCCGTTACATCAAGCGTGGCGGTCAGGTCTGGATAAAGATTTTCCCCGACAAGCCGGTAACCAAGAAACCCGCTGAAACCCGCATGGGTTCCGGTAAAGGTGCTCCCGAGTATTGGGTTGCCGTTGTTAAGCCCGGCAGAGTCATGTTTGAGATCGCCGGTGTTGATAAGGAGCTCGCAGAAGAGGCTATGCGTCTTGCTGCTCACAAGCTCCCCATCAAGTGCAAATTTGTAACTAAGGAAGAAACGGGTGGTGAACAGGAATGAAAGCCAGTGAAATAAGAAAACTTTCCGCCAAAGAGCTGGATGCTAAGCTGCTTGAGTTAAAGGATGAGCTTTTCAAACTGCGCTTCCAGCAGGCTGTTAACCAGCTCGACAACCCGATGCGAATCAGTGCCGTCAAGAAGGACATAGCGCGCATTAAGACAGTTCAGCGCGATATCGAGCTTCACGGCGCCAATTCGTGATGAAAGGGAGGTCAACACTTATGGAAAGAAACCTCAGAAAAACTCGCGTTGGCATTGTGACCAGCGATAAGATGGATAAGACTGTTGTCGTCTCCATCAAGGATAGGGTAAAGCATCCGCTTTACAAGAAGATTGTTAACCGCACCATCAAGCTCAAGGCTCATGATGAGAACAACACCTGCGGAATCGGCGACCGTGTCCTCGTCATGGAGACCCGCCCGATGTCCAAGGACAAGAGATGGCGCGTAGTTGAGATCATCGAGAAGGCTAAATAATTTTTTGGTAACAGTAAGGAGGCAGACACTGTGATACAGCAACAGAGTTACCTCAAGGTTGCCGACAACACCGGCGCGAAGGAGATTATGTGCATTCGCGTTCTCGGAGGTTCCGGCAGGAGGTATGCCAATATCGGCGACGTCATAGTTGCTTCGGTTAAAAAAGCAGCACCCGGCGGCGTAGTTAAAAAAGGCGAGGTCGTTAAGGCAGTCGTAGTTCGTACTGCAAAAGGAGTTCGCCGTGATGACGGCACCTACATTCGCTTCGATGAGAATGCAGCTGTTATCATCAAAGAAGACAAAAATCCCAAAGGCACTCGTATCTTTGGACCGGTAGCGAGAGAGCTGCGTGAGAAAGATTATCTCAAGATTCTCTCTCTGGCTCCCGAAGTGCTTTAAGGCGGAGGTGCAACGATGAGTAATAAGGTTCATGTTAAGACCGGTGACGAGGTTGTCGTCATCAACGGCAAGTACCGCGGCAAGAGAGGCAAGGTCCTCCAGGTCAGCCCTTCCGAGGGTAAGGTTATTGTCGAGGGCGTGAATATCGTCACGAAGCACGTTAAGCCCCGCAAGATGGGTGAGGCCGGCGGTCTCATCAAGGCTGAAAGCGCCCTTTATGCAGATAAGGTTCAGCTCGTTTGCCCCAAGTGCGGCAGACCCACCAGAACCGGCAGCAAGATCAACGCAAAAGGCAAGAAAGTCCGCACATGCAAGAAGAGCGACTGCCTTGCAGAATTCGAATAAGGGAGGAGCATGACAATGGCAGCAAGGTTAAAAGAGACCTATATAAACGAAGTTGCACCTGCTCTTATGAAGAAGTTCGAGTATAAGAGCGTCATGCAGATCCCGAAGCTTGACAAGATTGTGGTCAACATCGCTTGCGGCGAGGCAAGAGAGAACTCCAAGGTTCTTGATTCCGTCGTCTCCGACCTCATGCAGATCACCGGTCAGAGACCCGTGATGTGCAGAGCGAAGAAGTCGATCGCTAACTTCAAGCTCCGTGAAGGCATGGTTATCGGTGCCAAGGTTACCCTCAGGGGAGACAGAATGTATGAGTTCCTTGACAGGTTCTTCAATCTCGCTCTTCCCCGCGTCAGAGACTTCAGAGGTATCAACCCGAACTCTTTCGACGGCAGAGGCAACTATTCTCTGGGTATCAAGGAACAGCTGATATTCCCCGAGATCGAGTACGACAAGATTGACAAGGTCAGAGGCATGGATATTTGCTTTGTCACGACAGCTAATACTGATGAAGAGGCACGCGAGCTGCTCACTCTCATGGGCGCTCCGTTCGCAAAATAAGGAGGAATTACGGTGGCCAAAACATCCATGAAGGTTAAGCAGGCTAGACCCGCTAAGTATTCTTCAAGGGCTTACAACAGATGTAAGATCTGCGGCAGACCGCACGCCTATCTTCGCAAATACGGAGTATGCCGCATCTGCTTCAGAGAGCTGGCTCATGCCGGTCAGATACCCGGCGTCAAGAAGGCCAGCTGGTAAAAGAGCAATTGCAAAAGGAGGTTCAACAGTATGCAAATTACTGATTCCATCGCCGATATGCTCACAAGAATCCGCAATGCGAATTCCGCAAAGCATGATACGGTGAAGATTCCCGCATCCAATATGAAGAAGGCGATTGCTCAAATTCTTCTTGATGAGGGTTACATCAAGGGATTCAAGGTTGAGGACGACGGCAAGCAGGGCGTCATCGAGATCGCTCTCAAGTACGGCCCCAACAAGTCACAGGTTATAACCGGTCTGCGCAGAGTTTCAAAGCCCGGTCTGCGTATATATACCAACTGCGAGGATATGCCCAGAGTCATGAAGGGTCTCGGCATCGCTATCCTCTCAACAAGCAAGGGCATTATGACGGACAAGGATGCACGCAAAGCCAATGTCGGCGGCGAAGTCCTTGCATTTATCTGGTAAGGAGGTGCTGTAAATGTCACGCATAGGAAACAAACCCATCGCAATCCCCGCAGGGGTTACTGTGCAGGTGGACGGCAGCACTGTCACCGTTAAGGGTGCCAAAGGCGAGCTTACCAGAACCGTGCACAGCAATATGGCTGTCGAAGTCGAAGGCGCGACCGTTCATGTCAAGCGCCCCGACGACACCAAGCTCAACAAGTCCCTTCACGGTCTTACCCGCACACTCGTCGCCAACATGGTGACCGGCGTCAGCGAGGGCTACAAGAAGGAGCTTGAAATCAACGGCGTAGGTTACCGTGCCGCTAAAGAGGGCAAGGAGCTTGTTCTCAATATCGGTTTCTCGCATCAGGTCAGAGTGGCCGAGATCGACGGTATCACCATCGAGGTTCCCGCGCCCAACAAGATCGTTATCTCCGGTCCCGACAAGCAGAAGGTCGGCCAGTTTGCAGCGGAAGTTCGCGAGAAGCGTCCCCCCGAGCCGTACAAGGGCAAGGGTATCAAGTATGTTGATGAGCATATCCGCCGCAAGGAAGGCAAGGCCGGCAAGGGCGGTAAGTAAGTTTAGGTTAAGGAGTGAAAAGTTATGGTTAACAGACCGGACAGCAAGAAAGCAAGACAGAAGCGCCACACCAGAGTGCGTGCTAAGATCTCCGGAACTGCAGAATGCCCCCGCCTTAATGTATTCCGCTCCCTGCAGCACATCTATGCTCAGATCATAGACGATGTTTCAGGCAAGACCCTTGTTTCAGCCTCTACTGTTGAGAAGGATTTTGAGGATTACGGCGGAAATAAATCCGCAGCCCGCAAGGTGGGCATCACACTGGCAAAGAGAGCAGCCGAAAAGGGAATAACCGATGTTGTTTTCGACCGCGGCGGCTACGTTTATCACGGCCGTGTTCAGGAACTGGCCGAAGGCGCCCGTGAGGGCGGCCTCAACTTCTAAGGAAAGGGAGGATACTTTTGGCTAAGATTGATGCATCGGCATATGAACTCACTGAAAGAGTTGTCACTATCAACCGCGTATCGAAAACCGTTAAGGGCGGCCGTATATTCAAGTTCGCCGCTCTCGTAGTCGTCGGTGACGGCAACGGAATCGTCGGCTTCGGTCTCGGCAAGTCCGGCGAAGTTCCGGACGCCATCCGCAAGGGTATCGAAGATGCGAAGAAGAACCTGATGAAGGTTTCACTTAAGGGAACAACCATTCCCCACGAGGTTATAGGTAAGTTCGGCGCAGGCGTCGTCCTGCTCAAGCCCGCAGCACCCGGTACCGGCGTTATCGCCGGCGGTCCTGTCCGTGCAGTCGTTGAGACTGTCGGCATCAAGGATATCCGTGCTAAGGCTCTCAGATCCAACAACCCCTGTAACGTCGTCAGAGCAACACTTGACGGTCTTGCACAGCTTCGCAACGTCGATGAAGTTGCGGCTATAAGAGGCAAGTCGGAAAAAGAAATTTTAGGTTAAGGAGGGTGGACAACAATGGCAGATATTAACGTAAAGCTCGTCAAGAGCCTTATCGGAAGTACTAAACCTCAGATTGCCACCGCCTATGCACTCGGTCTCCACAAGATCGGCGACGAGTCAGTTCAGCCTGACAACGCTGCCACCCGCGGCAAGATCAGAAAGCTTGCCCACCTTGTCGAGACAAGTGAAGTCGAGCAAGGAGGTGCTGAATGATGAAATTGCATGAGCTTTCACCTGCACCCGGTTCTGTCAAAGAGCGTAAGCGTATAGGCAGAGGCGCTGCTTCAGGTCAGGGTAAGACCGCCGGCAAAGGCCACAAGGGCCAGAAGGCAAGAAGCGGAAGCAACGCGCACATCGGTTTCGAAGGCGGCCAGATGCCCCTTCAGAGAAGAATCCCCAAAAGAGGTTTTGTCAACATTTTTGCGAAAGAGATCGCAACTGTTAACGTAGCAGCTATCAACGACAAGTTCGAGGACGGCGCTACCGTAACTATAGAAGCCCTCGTCGAGTCCGGTCTTGTCAAGAAGACCCTCGACGGCGTCAAAGTCTTAGGACAGGGCGAACTTACGAAGAAGCTAACAGTTCAGGCTAATGCTTTTTCTGCTTCCGCCAAGGCTAAGATTGAGGCTGCGGGCGGAAAGGCAGAGGTAATCTGAAAATGTTCAAGACTTTTGCCAACGCATGGAAGATCCCGGAGCTCAGAAAGAAGATTCTCTTCACCGCTCTGATTGTTCTTATCTTCAGAGTCGGCTCCGCTATTCCGGTTCCGTTCACAAACATCCTCATTGAGGGCGGCAATCTTGTTCAGGACGGCAGCACCTTCCTGAACTACCTGATAATGATGACCGGTGACGCGTTCAACTACGGTACTCTGTTCGCTCTGTCGATCACCCCGTACATCAACTCGTCGATCATCATGCAGCTCCTCTGCGTCGCTATTCCTCCTCTGGAGAGACTGGCAAAGGAAGAGGACGGGCAGAAGAAGATCGCTTCCATCACAAGATATGTTACTGTCGTTCTCGGTATCATCCAGAGCGTAGCATATTACTTCTATATCAGAAGCGCCGGTTACCTTTCAAAGGCTGCTGACGGCAGTGCCTACACAGGCTTTGCAATGGTCTTCCAGGCCATCGTCATCATCCTTTGCTTCACGGCAGGTACCGCGCTTATCATGTGGCTCGGTGAGCAGATCAACGACAAGGGCATCGGCAACGGTATCTCGATAATCCTTTTCGCAGGTATCGTTTCGAGAATCCCCGCTCTGATCACCCAGCTCTTCGGCGGCTCGGGCACCGGCAGCTACTGGTCAAGAGGCGGCGTCTACTACTTCCTTTCACCCTTCGTCTGCGTCATCCTTATTCTGATGGTCGCATTCATCGTGTGGATGGACAACGCTGAGAGACGCATTCCCGTCCAGTACGCCAAGCGCGTCGTCGGCCGCAAGATGTACGGCGGACAGAACACCCATATTCCGATAAAGGTCAATATGTCCGGTGTTATGCCCATCATCTTCGCGGGTTCCATTCTTTCCATCCCGCCCACCATCCAGATGTTCATTCCGTCTGCAAAGCTTGCAGACAGCAAGTTCTGGACCGGTTTCTTCAAGGTGTTCACCTCGACTCACTGGGCTTACGGCATTATCTACTTCATACTGATAATCGCTTTCGCCTATTTCTATTCGAGCATCCAGTACAATCCTATTGAGATGTCCCAGAACATCGCCAAGAACGGCGGTATGATCCCCGGTATTCGTACCGGCAGACCCACATCGGACTACATTGCAAGGATCATTTCGAGAATCACACTTCTCGGAGCTCTCCTTCTGAGTGTCGTCGCTATCTTCCCGATCGTGTTCTCGCAGCTTACAACGCTGATCCTTACAAAGACAACGGTTTATGCTGACGGTATGAACGTTTCGCTCGGCGGTACGTCGATAATAATCCTTGTCGGTGTTGCTCTTGAAACTGTCAAGCAGCTCGAGAGCCAGATGATGATGCGTCACTATAAGGGCTTCCTTGATTAAGCCCTGCCGCAACTAACGGCAAAAACGGAGGATAAGCATGATAGTGCTCAAAACAAGTCACGAGCTCTCGCTGATGAGAGAGGCTTGCAGAATATCTGCAGGAGCATTAAAAGTGGCGGGCGAGGCTGTCGAGCCGGGCGTTACTACCGCTCAGATCGATAAGATCGCACACGAATATATTCTAAAAGCAGGGGCCACGCCTACGTTCCTTAATTACAACGGGTTCCCCGCTACGGCATGCATTTCCATAAACGATGAGATCATTCACGGAATACCCAGCCACAGACGTGTTATCAAAAGCGGCGATATAGTCAGCATTGACCTCGGCGCTTCGATAAACGGCTATACCGGCGACAACGCTGCCACTTTCGCCTGCGGGGACATTTCCCCCGAGGCGAAGCGGCTGTGCGACGTGACCAGAGAGAGCCTCTATGAAGGCATCAAAAAGGCGGTCGCAGGCGGCAGACTCGGCGATATAGGCTTCGCTATTGCGAGCTACTGCGAGGAGCGCGGCTTCTCCGTCGTTCGCGAATATACGGGGCACGGCGTGGGTGCAAATCTCCATGAGGATCCCAGCGTACCGAATTTCGGCACGCCAGGAAGAGGCGTTCGCCTGCTGCCCGGCATGACTATTGCCATCGAACCGATGATAAATCAGGGCTCTGCGGCTATCCGTACTCAACCCGACGGATGGACTGTCAGAACCAAAGACGGCAAACTCTCAGCTCATTTCGAACACACCGTCGCCATCACGGCTGACGGGCCGAAGATAATGACTCAGCTTTAAGCGGAGGATTGATGATGAGCTTTCAACGAGGCTGCGTCGTAAGATCCACGGCCGGACGCGACAAGGGCAGACTGCTTGCAGTCACCGCTGTCACGCAGCGCGGCGTCGAGGTCTGCGACGGTAAGGAGCGCAAGCTCCTCAGACCCAAAATCAAGAATCCTAAGCACGTCGAGCCGACGCCGATGCGTCTGACGCAGGAGGATATGGCGTTTGACAGCCGCCTGCGCCGCGCACTCAGAAGGCTTGAGGATGAGACTGCATCATTGTAGGGAGGTCAGTATATGTCAAAGCAGGATATGATCGAGATTGAAGGTACGGTAGTAGAGGCCCTGCCCAACGCGACTTTCACAGTCGAGCTGGAAAACGGCCACCAGATATTGGCTCATATCTCCGGTAAGCTCAGGATGAACTACATCCGCATTCTTCCGGGAGATAAGGTCACGGTCGAAATGTCGCCATACGACCTGACGAAGGGCCGCATAACATGGCGTTCCAAGTAAAAGGAGGGTATTCTAATGAAAGTCAGACCTTCTGTCAAAAAAATGTGTGAAAAGTGTAAGATCATCAAGCGCAAGGGAAAAGTAATGGTCATCTGTGAAAATCCCAAGCACAAGCAGCGTCAGGGCTAATGACGCAAACCATTCAATGGAGGTGCAACTGACAAATGGCGCGTATTTCAGGTGTTGACCTGCCTAGAGAGAAAAGAGTCGAGATCGCTCTGACCTACATCTACGGTATCGGTCGCAAAACCGCAAGCGATATTATCGCCGCAACAGGAGTTAATCCCGATATAAGAGTCAAGGACCTGTCCGAGGATGACGTCTCTAAGCTTCGTGAGTATATAGATCATCACTGCAAGGTCGAGGGTGACCTTCGCCGTGAGACCGCTTTCGATATCAAGAGACTCGTCGAGATCGGCTGCTATCGCGGTGTCCGCCACCGCAAGGGTCTGCCGGTTAGAGGCCAGCGTTCCAAGACCAATGCCCGTACACGCAAGGGTCCGAAGAAGACCATTGCTAACAAGAAGAAGTAATCAAGGAGGGATAATATGGCTACCAAAGTTTCCGGCAAAAAAGCAACAGGCACCCGTAAGCGCAAGGAGCGCAAGAATATTGAGCGCGGTGCAGTCCATATCCAATCCACCTTTAACAACACCATCGTCACTATAACCGACACTCAGGGCAACGCTGTTTCCTGGGCAAGTGCCGGCGAAATGGGCTTCAGAGGCTCAAGAAAATCTACTCCCTTTGCTGCTCAGACTGCTGCAGAGACAGCTGCCAAGGCTGCTATGGAGCACGGTATGAAGACGGTTGAGGTTTATGTTAAGGGCCCCGGAGCCGGCAGAGAAGCCGCTATAAGAGCGCTGCAGACGGCGGGTCTTGAAGTCACCCTGATAAAGGACACGACTCCCATTCCCCACAACGGCTGCCGCCCGCCCAAGAGAAGGCGCGTGTAACCAATATTTTAGGAGGTGTAACACATGGCAAGATATACAGGTGCGGTCTGCAAGATGTGCCGCCGCGAGGGCAAGAAGCTCTACCTCAAGGGTGAGCGCTGCTACAGCAACAAGTGCGCTTTTGAGCGCCGTTCTTATGCCCCCGGTCAGCATGGCCAGAGCCGCAAGAAGACCTCTGAATACGGTTTGCAGCTCAGAGCGAAGCAGCAGGCTAAGCGTTACTACGGTATTCAGGAAGGCCAGTTCCACAAGTATTTCCTCATGGCTGAGCGCAAGAAGGGTGTCACCGGTGAAAACCTTCTTCGTATCTGCGAGAGCAGACTTGACAATGTAGTTTATCTTCTCGGCTGGGCTAACTCCAGAGCCGAAGCAAGACAGCTCGTTGTCCACGGCCATTATAAAGTAAACGGCAAGAAAGTTGACGTCCCGTCATACCTTCTTAAGGCCGGCGATGTTGTTTCGATCAAGGAGAAGAGCAGAGAGAGCGACAAGATCAAGGCTGTTCTTGAGACCAATTCCGCTCGTCCCGTGCCCGCATGGCTCGAGGCTGACGCTGATAAGCTCACCGCTAAGGTCATCGCCCTTCCCGAGAGAGACCAGATCATGGTTCCCGTCGAAGAGCATCTTATCGTCGAGTTGTACTCGAAATAATGCCGCTTAAGCTTAAACGGCTTGTTTTTGAGCAATACTCTTTCAGCGGCCTTGCCGCGTTTTATAAAAAGGAGGGTTTTGAATGATCGGAATCGAGAAGCCCAAGATCGAAACAGAAGGCATTACGCCCGACGGAACCTACGGCAAGTTTATCGTAGAACCCCTTGAGAGAGGTTACGGAACGACCCTCGGTAACTCCCTGCGCCGCGTCCTGCTCTCTTCGCTTCCGGGCTATGCTATAATCTCCGTTAAGATCGATGGTATCCTGCACGAGTTTTCAACGATTCCCGGCGTCAAGGAAGACGTTACGGAGATCGTCCTCAACCTCAAGGATGTCATACTCAAGATCCACGGCGATGGTCCGAAGACTGTCTATATAGACGCTTCCGGCGAGTGCGAGATCACCGCAGGCAGCATTCAGACGGATTCTGAGGTTGAGATCCTCAACCCGGATCTTCATATTGCCACTCTTGACAGCAGCGCGAACGTCCACATGGAGCTCGTCTGCGACAAGGGCAGAGGCTATTATTCGGCCGAGCGCAATAAGGAGAAGTTCCCGCCCACTATAGGCGTTATCGCCATTGACTCGATCTATTCACCCGTGTTAAAGGTCAACTACACAGTCGAAAACACCCGCGTAGGTCATGTTACCGACCTCGACAAGCTCACGCTTGAGGTGTGGACCGACGGCACTATCCACGCGATGGAAGCCGTTTCCCTTGGAGCCAAGATCCTCAACGAGCATCTCTCTCTCTTCGGCGACCTCTCCGATGAGGCGTACGATACAGAGATTATGGTTGTCAAGAGCGACAATGCCAAGGAGAAAGTCCTCGAGATGACTATTGAGGAGCTTGACCTGTCTGTGCGTTCCTTCAATTGCTTGAAGAGAGCCGGCATTAACACTGTTGAAGATCTGATCAGCAAGACCGAGGAGGACATGATGAAAGTCCGCAACCTCGGAAGAAAATCCCTTGACGAGGTTATCGCAAAGCTCAAATCCATGGGCCTGAGCCTCAGCAAGGAAGAGGAATAAGACTCACTACGGTAAAGGAGTGTGAATTAAATGCCCGGAACCAGAAAACTTGGCAGAACTACGGATCACCGTATTTCTATGCTCAGAGGTATGGTCACATATCTCTTCGAGAACGGCAGGATCGAGACCACCGTTACAAGGGCTAAGGAAGTTCGCGCTATGGCCGAGAAAATGATCACCATAGCTAAGGACAACTCACTTCACTCGAAGCGCAAAGTCATGGCATACATCACCAAAGATGATGTTGCAAAGAAGCTCTTTGAGGATATCGCCCCCAAATATAAGGACGTTAACGGCGGTTATACCCGCATAATCAAAACAGGTCCCCGCAGAGGAGACGCAGCAGAGATGTGCATCATCGAGCTCGTCTGAGCTGAGCCTGAAGAGATCAAAAGTTAATTTCAGCGCCGCAGAGGTTTTGCCCCTGCGGCGCTGTTTTTTGCAAACAAGTTGCAAGAACGCAATAAATATGTTAGGATTTAATCGGAGAAGGGTAATCCACGGGACACAGAGAAAGGAGCAGCATATGAAAAAGCACCGCAAAACAGTTTTAGCGGCGATTATGCTCATTCTTGTCGTTGCCTCGGCCGTGTTCGCTGCCCGCGTGCATACGGTAAGCCTCGACGCCGAAAATGTTGCAAAAATCACCGCGAAATCCACAGTGACGCAAGCGCCGCCGGATGAAATCGTGCTCACCGACAGCCAGTGCCGCGAGCTTGCGGAGAAGCTCGGCAGCACAACGCTTTATAAGAGCTTCTTCAAATATTCCGGCTGGAAGGGCTGGAGCTTTATGTTCACCGTCGAATACTCCGACGGGCGGGAGGAGCGTATAACGCTCAAGGGCGCGCCCGGAGTTCAGGTGCAAAACGGAGACAAAACGGAGTATTACTATATCCTGCGCGGATACAGCGAGGATGAATTTAAAGCCCTTTGGGACAGATAACCGAATATGAAAAACCGTGGACAGCGGCATATGCCGCTGTCCACGGTTTATTTGTCCTCCGGCTGAGGAGCGGAGAAGTGCTCAGCCGCATATTTGAAGCCGTCGCGGATGAATTTGTTCGCCTCCTTGGCGATGTTTGCAAAATAATATATATCGAAGCTGTGGAATCCGCCCTCGAATATCCTGAACTCAACGGGAACACCCGCCGCGCGCAGCGCCTCGACATAGCTCTTTGTCTCCGCAAGAAACGGGTCTATGCTGCCAATGAACGTGAGCGTCGGCGGCAGACCGGAAAAGTCCATCTCGCGCGCAGGCGCGGCGTATTTCGAGACTCTGTCCGTGCCGTAGTCGCCGCCCAAATAGAGCTCCCACGCGGCTATGTTCGACTTCGTGTTCCAGACGGGCGCGTCGTTGTTTTTTGAAGTCTCGGTCGGTCGGTCATCGAGCATCGGATAGAGCGGCATCTGGAATGCTATGTTCACTTCGCCCCTGTCACGGGCGTATAGCGTGAGCGCCGCGGTCATCCCGCCGCCCGCGCTGTTGCCGCCGACGAATATTTTGTCCCGCCGCATACCGTATTTTTCGCCGTTCTCCTTGAGCCAGAGCAGGGCGAGATAGCAGTCCTCGAGTGCGGCGGGAAAGGGGGCATAGAGCGATTTTTTGTAGTCCGGCACGACCATGACGCAGCCTGTTGCGCCGACAAACGAGCGCACGAAGCCGTGATCCTGCTCGGGTATGCCCATGGCGTAGCCGCCGCCGTGAATCCACAGCAGCCCGGGCATTTCGCCCTCGCGCTTTCTCGGTGAATATACGCACAGGCGCAGCTCACTCCCGTCCGCGCGGGGAATCTTTATCTGCTCGCACTTTATCTTCCACGGCGTAACGTCCGCGCCGCGCCCGAAGTTTTTCAGAATGAAGTTGCAGAATTTGAACTTCCGCTCGCTGAAGCTCGGCCAGACGAAGCGGATAGCCTCGCCGATCGGGCGCAGCTGGCGGTCAATCATGTTTGATTTTATAACCATATCTTTTCACCGTAAAAAAACGAGGACCGACGGTGTGCCGTCGCTTCGGCGGTCACTGCGGTCCTCCGCTTGAATTTTTGTTACTTGCCTATGGTCTCTCTGTAAAGACGCATATATTCTCTCGCCGAGCGTCCCCAGCTGTTGTCGCATTTGAGCGCGCGCTCAACGAGCGAATCCCAGTAGTCTCTGTTCCCGTATGCGCCCAACGCTCTGCGTATCGCGCCGAGCATATCATGGGCATTGTAGCTCTTGAAGGTGAAGCCGTTGCCCTCGCCGTCGCCGGAGTCGGTGATGCTGTCCTTGAGTCCGCCGGTTTCGCGGACTATCGGGAGAGTGCCGTATCTGAGCGCGAGCATCTGCGAAAGGCCGCACGGCTCGCTCTTCGACGGCATGAGGAACATGTCGCATCCGGCATATATCTTGCGCGCGAGGTCGGGGATGAATGCTATGCGCAGCCCGACTTTTCCCGGGTAACGCGCTTCGATCTCGCGGAAGAAGTTCTCATATTCCCAGTCGCCTGTGCCGAGCACAACGAGCTGAACATCGGTAGTGCTCAGCAGCTCGTCGAGGACGGCTTTGACGAGGTCGAGACCCTTGTGCGACACAAGGCGCGATACCATGCCGATTATTGGCACATCGTCGCGCACGGGCAGGGAGAACTCGCGCTGGAGGTCTGCCTTGTCCTCTTTTTTGCCCGCGGGGTCTTTTGCGGAGAAGTTCTTTGCAATCGCCTTGTCGGTCTCGGGGTTATATATATCCGTATCTATGCCGTTGAGGATGCCGTGGAGCTTATACTGGCGCTCGCGCAGAATCGGATCGAGTCCGTGGCTGAACCAGGGGTCGAGTATCTCCTCTGCGTAGGTCGGGCTGACCGTGGTCACGACATCGGCGCATTCGATAGCACCCTTCATCAGGTTGAGCGTGCCGCCGAAATCGAGCAGCTGCTCATGCTGTTCGCCGAGACCGAACACGTCGCCGAGTATCTCTTTGCCGTAGACGCCCTGATACTGGATGTTGTGGATGGTGAATATGTTCTTTATGCCCTCATAGCCCTCGCGGTTTGCGTACATCGTCGAGTAGTAGACAGGGACGAGAGCCGTCTGCCAGTCATTCGTATGGATGATGTTGGGCTTGAAGCCGATGTGCGGGATTATCTCAAGTATCGCGCGGGAGAAGAATGCAAAACGCTCTGCGTCATCATAGTGACCGTAGATGCCGTCGCGCTTGAAATAATACTCGTTGTCGATAAAATAGAATATAACGCCGTCTATCTTCGCCTCGAAGATGCCGCAGTACTGCCTGCGCCACGAGACGGGGACGGTGATATGTGTGATGAACTGCATCTGATCGCGCAGTTCCTGCTTTATTCCGCCGTAGAGCGGCATGACAACACGGCAGCCGACAAGGCGCTTGCGCAGTGCCTTGGGCAGAGAGCCGGCAACGTCGCCGAGCCCACCGCTCGCCATGAAGGGAAGAGCTTCGCTTGCAGCATATAAGATTTTCATTTTTTCAGTCCCCTTTCGATCAGACCACTATGCCCTTGCCGACATATACCGGGAAGGTGTCAGTGCCGCAGAGTGATTTGTCGGGTTTGATTATAGATATCTTATCCATTATCACGCTGTTGAGCGTCGCGCCGGAGCCGACATACGCGCCCTGCATGATGATGGAATTTTTGACGACTGCGTCCTTGCCGATGGTGACGCCACGGAAGAGGATACTGTTTTCAACCTTGCCCTCTATCTTGCAGCCGTCGGCAATGAGACTGTTTTTGACATCTGCGCCGAGTCCGTAAATCGCCGGAACCTCGTCGCGTACCTTTGTATAGACCGGGCGCTCTCTGCAGAACAGCTCGGAGCGGTTGCCAAGGTCGAGCAGAGCCATGTTCGCGTCGTAGAAGCTCTTGAGCGAGTCGAGAGTGACGACAAAGCCCTCCGTCTTGTAGCCGCAGATCTTCAGCACGCCGACATTCGCCTGAATAAGGTCGCGCTCAAAGTCTGTGTAGTGCATACTCGCCGCCTGGGAGATAAGTCTCTCGAGCAGTGACTTCTTGAGCAGGAACACGTTGAGCGAATAGTTGCCCTCCGCGCCGCCGGTCGAAGAAATTGCGATTTCTTTTATGCGTCCGTCAGAGTCGAGGTCGAATGTCATGGTGTTGCTCAGCGCGGGAACGGTGCCGTGGCAGTATGCCGCGGTGATATCCGCGCCGCTCTGCTCGTGCGCGTCAAAGAGCAGGTTGAGATCAATATTGCAAATCGTGTTGCAGTCGCAGAGCAGGACATATTCGTTAGTCGAGCTCGATATGAACGACGTACAGCCGATAAGCGCGTCAATTCTGTTTGCAAACAGTCCGCCGGAATCCTCTGCGGAGTTGAACGGCGGCAGAATGAACATACCCTCGCGCTTGCGGGAAAGATCCCACGGCTTGCCTGTGCCGAGGTGATCCATCAGCGAGCGGTAGTTGCTCTTGGTTATAACGCCGACCTTGGAGATGCCGGAGTTGACCATATTTGAAAGCGGGAAATCTATGAGCCTGTATCTTCCGCCGAACGGGACGGAGCCCATCGTGCGCATATTTGTAAGCTCGGGAAGCGACTGGTCATAGGTGCTGGCATAGATTATGCCGAGAACATTGTTGGCTCTCATTTGCGAACGTCCTCCTTTTCTCCGTCATACATGGCCTTGGGCTCAATCTTCATGCCCTTTTTGACCGTGACGCCCTTGCCGATAACGGCGACGCCCCATTTGTCGAGATCTTCCATAGCCTCGGGACGCTCACCAACAACGGCGTTTTCTTCAATCACCGCGTTCTCCGCGACAATTGCATATTGAACCACCGCGCCGGATTTAATAACCGTGCCGGGCATGATTATCGAGTCTCTTATTACCGCGCCCTTTTCTATCGTGACATCCGCGAAGATAACGGAGAAGTCAACATCGCCGGAAATCTCGCAACCCTCGGTCACCATGGAGTTCTGAACCGTTGCGTCGGGCGAGACATAGTGCGGCGGGGCAGTGGGGGTGCGGGAATATATCTTCCACGACGGGTCGCTCAGGTCGAGATCGACCTTTGGGTTGAGCAGGTCGAGGTTTGCCTCCCAGAGGCTGTCTATCGTGCCGACATCCTTCCAGTAGCCGTCGAACTGATAGGCAAAAAGACGCTCGCCCGCTTCATGCATCGCGGGGATAAGATCGTGGCCGAAGTCGTTGCCGGAGGCGGGGTTCGCCTCGTCCTCGAGCAGATAGCGGCGAAGCTTGCTCCAGGTGAATATGTATACGCCCATGGAAGCCTTGTTGCTGCGCGGATGCTTCGGCTTCTCTTCAAACTCGGATATCGAGCCGTCCTCGTTGACGAACATCAGACCGAAGCGCGAAGCCTCCTCCCACGGAACTTCGAGGGAAGCTATAGTGCAGTCGGCGTTCTTCTCTTTGTGATAGGCGAGCATCTTGGAGTAGTCCATTTTATAGATGTGGTCGCCGGAGAGAATAAGAACATATTCGGGCGAATAGCGGTCAATGAAGTTGATGTTCTGATATATGGCGTTTGCGGTGTTCTTGTACCACTCGGTGCCCTCTATCTGCTGATAGGGGGAGAGAATATGCACGCCGCCGTTCTCTCTGTCGAGATCCCACGGCTGACCGTTGCCGATATAGTCGTTGAGCTCAAGCGGCTGATACTGCGTGAGCACGCCGACGGTGTATATGCCGGAGTTGACGCAGTTCGACAGCGGAAAATCGATTATCCTGTACTTGCCGCCGTAGGGAACGGCGGGTTTTGCCATGTTCTTGGTCAGAATACCGAGCCTGCTGCCCTGACCGCCTGCGAGCAGCATAGCGATACATTCTGTTTTTCTGGCCATGTTTATTCCTCCTTGTTATCAGCTTTCTTGCCTTGTTTTTTCAGATAAACGACCGACAGACCCGGAAGCGTGAGCGAAATGCTCTGCCCGAACGAGTGCATCGGGATCGGTTTTGACGTGTAGGTTTTCTGCATCTTTGTTCCGCTGCCGCCGAACTCGACGCTGTCCGTGTTGAGGACTATGCGGTAAGTGCCCTTGTCCGGCACTCCGATGCGGTAGTTTTCGCGCGTGACGGGGGTGAAGTTGCAGACGGCTATCAGCTCGTCGCCCTTTTTGTCCATGCGGCGGAAGGCGATGACGGAATTTGCGCTGTCGTCGCTGGATATCCAGCTGAAGCCCTCCCAGCTGTAGTCGATCTCCCACATCGCGGGGTTGCGCTTATAGAAGCGGTTGAGCGTGCGCGAAAACTCCTTGAGCTTTCTGTGCATATCGTAGTCGAGAAGCAGCCAGTCGAGCTCCTGCTTGTAGTTCCACTCGATGAACTGACCGAACTCCTGACCCATGAAGAGCAGCTTCTTGCCCGGGTGCGCCATCATATACGCAAGAAACGAGCGGACTCCCGCAAACTTCTCTTCGTATGTACCGGGCATCTTGCTTATCAGCGAGCATTTGCCGTGAACCACCTCGTCGTGCGAGATAGGCAGCACGAAATTCTCGGAAAAAGCATAGAAGAACGAGAAAGTCAGGCAGTCGTGATTGAACTTCCTGAACAGACCGTCGAGCGAGAAATAGCGCAGGCAGTCGTTCATCCAGCCCATGTTCCATTTGAAGTTGAAGCCGAGACCGCCGAGATATACGGGCTTCGACACCATCGGCCATGAGGTGCTCTCCTCGGCTATCATCATGATGTCGCCGTGCTCTCCGAATATAGTCTCGTTGAGCTTTTTTATAAATGCCACGGCTTCGAGATTCTCTCGTCCGCCGTAGGTGTTCGGACTCCATTCGCCGTCCTCGCGCCCGTAGTCGAGATAGAGCATGGACGCAACGGCGTCGACCCTCAGTCCGTCAACGTGGTAGATCTCGAGCCAGAACAGCGCGCTCGACATCAGGAAGCTCTGCACTTCCGTCCTGCCGTAGTCAAAAACTCGCGTGCCCCATTGCTTGTGTTCGCCTTTGTTCGGGTCGGCGTATTCGTAGCATGCCTCGCCGTCAAATTCGTAGAGACCGAATTCGTCTTTCGGAAAATGCGCCGGGACCCAGTCCAATATAACTCCTATGCCGTTTTCGTGGCATTTATTAACAAAATACATGAAGTCGTCCGGCGTGCCGTAGCGTGAGGTCGGCGCAAAGTATCCGGTGACCTGATATCCCCACGAGCCGTCAAACGGGTGCTCCATTATCGGCAGCAGCTCCACGTGCGTGTAGCCCATGTCGACAACATAGGGCACGAGCCTGTCCGCGAGCTCGCGGTAAGAGAGTGTGTTGCCGTCGGCATATCGCTGCCACGAACCGACGTGCAGCTCATATATATTCATCGGGGAGGCATATATATTCTTCCTGCGGCGTTTTTTCATCCATGCGCCGTCCGTCCATTCGAATGAGCCGAGCTCATATATCTTCGAGGCGGTTCCGGGGCGCGTCTCGGCGTGGAATGCGTAGGGGTCGCATTTCATCAGCTTGCGGCCGTCCTGCGCGATGATGAGATACTTGTAGGCATCAAATTCCTTGAAGCCCTCGAAGCGTCCCTCCCAGAGACCCTGTTCGTTTATGCGGCTGAGCTCAAAGCCCTCTCCCGTCCAGTTGTTTCTGTCGCAGGCGACAAAAACGGCGACGGCGTGCGGAGCCCATACGCGAAAATAGGTAAAATTCTCATCCTCTTCGTCGCGGTGTGAGCCGAGATACTCATATGCTTTTGCGTTTGTACCCTGATGGAAAAGGTACATCGGGATATTCTCATTAAGCATTTAAGATTCTCACTTTCCTCAAAAGATGTATTATTAAATAAATTATACACTCGATTATAGATTTTTTCAAGCGGTTTTTGACTACTTTATTCAAGCGGCCATAGTATTTGATGTAAATTTTTTGTAAAAAATGACCAAATAAAGCCTATAATTTTTGTATTATTAATTTCGACCGCTCTGAACGGACAAAAAATAAAAAACTCTGCCCGTTTGATAACGGACAGAGCTTCGCTGAACTATCAATAATTTGTCTTCTTGATTTCAAAATACGACTGCGGGTGAGCGCAGGTGGGACATACTTTCGGCGCGGATTTGCCGACATGGATGTGTCCGCAGTTGCGGCAGACCCATACGACCTCTTCGCTGCGTTCAAAGACGATGCCCTCTTCGAGATTTTTGAGCAGTGTGTTGTAACGCTCCTCGTGCTCTTTCTCGATCTTGCCGACCATCTCAAAGAGCGAAGCTATGCGGTCGAATCCCTCTTCGCGGGCGACCTCGGCGAACTCTTTGTACATCTCGGTCCACTCGTAGTTTTCGCCTGCCGCCGCATCGCGCAGATTGTCTATGGTCGAGGGCACTGCGCCGTCGTGCAGCTCCTTGAACCAGATCTTCGCGTGCTCCTTTTCGTTGTCCGCAGTCTCGGTGAAAATCGCGGCTATCTGCTCGTAGCCGTCCTTCTTCGCCTTTGATGCATAGTATGTGTATTTGTTCCGTGCCTGTGATTCTCCGGCGAAAGCCGCCATGAGATTTGCCTGAGTTCTGCTGCCTTTGAATTCCATGCTGTTTCCTCCTGCGTTTATAATATAATTATTATCCGCGTCGCGGACATCACAAAACTATTATACTTTACATGAGGGTAAAAATAAGTCGTAAATCAGCAAAAGTCTTTAAGATTTTCGATTATTATTTCGACTGCCGCTTTATAAAAATCAAAATCCTGCATCGCCTCAGCATATTCGGCGTCGTTCTTCTCTATCTCGGCGGGGATGAGCGAAGTGTCCTCGTCGTCGGGGTCATATGCGCGGTACTCGCTGTCAAAAGCCTTTGCGGCGTCTGCGGGGAACAGCGAATCGACCGCCTCGCGCGCCGCCGGGGTCAGGGGAGCGGAGTTGCATTTGAAAAACTCGCTGAGTCCTTTCTTAGAATCGTCTATGAGATAATAGAGCGCGTATATCTGCTTCTGACTGTCGGAGAGTGCCGAGAACGCCGCGTTCATGTTGCTCTGCTTTTCGAGATATCGCTGTATGTTCATCGCCACGCCGTCGAAAGCGCGCTTGCTGTCGGCATTGCGGAGCTTCTCTTCGCTGAGCTCGGAGAATTCTTTGAGCACGCCCGATTCGTATTCGAGCTTTTTCATCTGCGCCTCGCGTTCTGCGTGCGCCCGACTCGATGCCTGCGCCGCCTTTTTGATTACCCAGAGAGTCAAAATAACAGCCGCTATGAGCGCGATTCCAAGATACCAGTATTGTCTGAGTGCGTCAGCCATTGTCTTTCTCTCCCTGCAAAAGTTTATATATGTCGCCCTTCTTGTGCCCGCTGAGCTTCGCCGCCTTCTTCGCGGCTTCCGAGGCGGAGTCGCCCGATGCTATGAATTTTTTCGCTTCTTCGACTGCCTGCTCGACGGCCATCTGCTCTTTTTCCTCGGGCTTTGCGCCCGCGATGATGAGCACTATCTCGCCCTTGAGTCCGCCGTCCGCATATTTCTCGGCGGCGGCGCAGAGCGTCGTGCGGATAACCTCTTCGTGAATTTTAGTTATTTCGCGGACTATTGCAATCTCCCTGTCGCCGAGTGCGGCGGCGAGGTCGCGGAGCGTTGCGCCTATCTTGTGCGGAGCTTCGTAGAATATCATCGTGCGCGGCTCTTTAACTATGCTCTGTATGTGCTCGGTGCGGCTCGCCTTGTTGACGCTCAGGAAACCCTCAAAAGTGAATCTCCCGGAGGGCATGCCGGATATTGCCATCGCCGTTGCGAATGCGGTCGGTCCTGGCACGGATTCGACTTTTATCCCGTGCTCGTGGCACATGCGTACCAAATCCTCGCCGGGGTCGGATATCGCGGGCATACCGGCGTCCGTGACGAGCACGCAGCTCTCGCCGTTCATCAGCCGCGCAACTATTCGCGGGCTCATCTCGAACCTGTTGTGCTCGTGATAGCTTATCATCGGCTTTTTTATCCCGAACGAGTTGAGAAGCTTCAGCGTCACTCTGGTGTCCTCCGCGGCGATGAAATCGCAGTTTTCAAACGCATCTATCGCGCGGGGAGAGAGGTCGCCCAGATTGCCTATAGGCGTGCCGACAACATAAAGTACAGCGCTCATTTATCAGTCTTGTTCCTTTCAGGGTCGTTATTTTCACGCTCGCGCTCGTAGTCCGAGTAGAGCTTTTTCATGTATTCCGAATATTCGTCCCCGTCATATATATTGAGCTGGGGCTCGACCGTCATGCCTGGCTTCCCGCCGCGCTTTCCCTCGATGAGAACGAGCCACGGGGTGCATCCGTCGCGCTTTGAAACGGTTCTGAGTCTTTTAGGCTCAATGCCTGCGGCGCTCATTTTGCACATCAGCTCGCAGAGCCGCTCCGGGCGCAGACACACGCAGAATTTTCCGCCGAATTTCAAAAGCCACGCGGCGGCTTCGCACATATCCTCGAGCGAGCAGCACAGCCCGTGCCGTGCCCGCGCTGCCGTTTCATCCGCGCTGACTATTCCCGCGCCCTCGGCTTTGTAGGGCGGATTCATTGTCACAACATCAAATTCACCCGCAGGAAGAAATTCGCGCACATTTCGTAAATCTTTGTTATATACCTCAAGACGGCCGCCGAGAGAATTTATCCCGGCAGCCTTGTTCATCTGTTCGCATCCCTGCTCGCTTATTTCAATGGCGGCAACGGGTCTGCTCATATTCTTTTTGAGCCACAGCAGCGGGATTATCCCGCAGCCGCTGCCCATGTCGCAGCAGCGGTTGGATTCTTTCACTGCCGCGAAGTCGGCGAGCAGAAGAGCGTCGGTCCCGAATCTGTGTTCCTTCGAAATGACCGCGGTTATTCCGCCGCCGAGGTTTTCGAGCTTGAGTTTGTCCATCAAATGTCCTTATTTGGATTTTCTTTCGATATACTGATTGACCTTGTCAAAAATTTTCTGCCTCTCCACAGGGGAGCAAAGGCGAAGGTTGAGTATCAGCTGTTTTTCATCGGGTCTTAAAAAGATGCTCTCAACGTGGAGCTCGCGGCTTGCGTTTTTGATAACATCAAGCGCGCCGTCATCGCGTTCGCCGATAAGCTCGGCAACGGATACGTTGAAAATTTTCGAGAGCTTGTTGAGCGTGTCGAGATTCGGCACGCGGCCTTTTTCGTAGTAGGTGTAGGTCGAACGGTCGAGGTTGAGCACCTCGGCGACTTCCCCCTGAGTCAAACCGTTGAGCGTTCTGAATGTCTTGAGCCTGTTTCCAAATTCGAGATTCTGGTTTGGCATATCTTTATCCTCCGTCCCCATCGGCTTTGAGCCGACGCATTATACAATATAATTTTAAAATATCTGAAGAAAAAAGTCTATAGTAAATATAAAACTTTTACTGAAATTTTAAAGAAAAGTCAAATTTTTATAAAGTAATAAGCCACACTTTTTTATGTTATGTCGGAAAACGGCTTGTGACAGCCGAAAAAGACATATTGTAAAACACGGGTGTACTATGATATAATTATAAATATTATGTCCCGAAAACAGGACTTTGAGAGAAAGTGTGTGGAAACCTTGGCAGAAAAAAGCATCTTTGAAAAGACAAAATATTTCATTGTCGACATGGACGGAACATTCTATCTCGACGGAAACATCATTCCCGGCGCAGACGGATTTTTGAAAAAAGTCCGCGAGAGCGGGAGAGACTTCTATTTCTTCACGAACAACTCGTCGAACAATGTCGCCTCGTGCAGGAATAAGCTCGCTAAGATGGGCTTTCCCGTTGACGAAAAGCGCGTCATAATCTCGTCCCATGTCACTATAGACTTCCTCAAGCGACACCGCCCCGGCAAGAGCGTCTATCTTCTCGGCAACGAGCGACTGACCGGCGACTTTGAAGCTGCCGGCATCAACCTTGTCGAAAAAGACCCCGATATAGTCGTGCTCGGCTTTGATACTACGCTGACCTATCAGAAGCTTTGGGACGCTGCGAAGTATATCGCAAACGGCGCGGAGTATATAGCGACCCACCCCGATCTCAACTGCCCGACTGCGGACGGCTTCATGCCCGATACGGGCTCGATGATCGAGCTTTTCGCCGCATCGACAGGCAAACGCCCGCTTGTTATGGGCAAGCCCATGACCGCAACTGTAGATTATATAACCCATATGCTCTCCTGCTCGCGCGATGAGATTGCTTTTATCGGCGACCGCCTGGCGACGGATATCGCGATAGGCGCGAATCACGGCATACCGAGCGTGCTTGTGCTCAGCGGCGTGACTACGAGAGAGGAATACGAAAATTCGGATATTAAAGCGAGCGTCGTGGTCGACAGCATGAAAGACCTCGCCAAATATCTTTGATATAAATTAATCGTCGGTTCGAGACCTTCCCGACAGGCATTGTGCCCGATGCTGAACAAAACTAAAGGCGCTGCATGGCAGCAAAAAGGAGCAGAAAAATGAAAAACAAAAAACTTTCCGTCCGATTCCTGACGGAGAGCGCGGTCATTGCTGCGCTCTATGCGGCGGCGACATATCTCAGCGCCGCATTCTCACTCGCTTACGGCCCGGTGCAGTTCAGGCTCTCCGAAGCCCTGACCGTGCTCTCGACTCTCACCCCCGCTGCGATACCGGGGCTGACGATAGGCTGTATCATAGGCAATATTTCGAGCCCGATGGGCATATGGGATGTGCTCTTCGGCTCGGCGGCGACTCTTCTCGGCGCAGTGACCGGGCGTATGCTCAGAAATGTGCAGATAAAAAAACTCCCGGTGCTCTCGTCGCTTATGCCGGTTATATTCAACGCCGTCATAGTCGGACTTGAGATAGTGATGCTGACCCCGGTCGAGGGCGGCAAGCTCACAGCATTCGCCATATCCGCTCTGGAAGTCGGAGCGGGCGAACTCGCAGTCTGCCTCGTGCTCGGACTGCCGCTCTATTCGGCACTCAAGCATACGAAGCTTTTCAAGTAACTTTCAGCTGCGGCTGTTGTTATATCGCGATTCCCTTATATGGCCGAAAGGGGAGACAACAATGAAAAAAGAAAGAAGAACTTTTTCCGAATGGTTCAAAGACATTGCGGGAATCGAGGGCGATTTGAAAGATACCCTCAAGCCTGCCGTGGGCTATACCTCGGGAAACATCATGCTCGGCGGAGCGGGCTATCCGATCAGCATGTATCATCAGCAGTATCTGACCTATGTCGAGGGGCTGAGCACTAAGCAGGCGGGTTTCATTTCGCTCATCGGCGGAATGTGGGACGCAATAACCGACCCGATAATGGGTATTATCAGCGACCACACCCGCGCAAAGTCAGGACGCCACAGGAGATATCTGCTAATAGCGGTCATCCCGTTCATGATAGCTTATATCATGAAGTGGACCTCATTCGGAATATCGGATACCGGCAACACGCGCAATATTATGCTCTGGTACATCGCGGGAACGCTGCTCTACAGCACTGCGTTCACCATAGCGAGCGTGCCGCATACTTCAATGCTGCCGATGGTCGCGCCGAATTATTTCCAGCGAACGCAGTTCTTATTTATTGAGTATCTGATGAACTCCGTCGGACAGGTGACTTCGTTTATACTCACCGCACTCATATTGAGCGAGTTCGATGTCGGAACGGCGCTCGGCAGTCTGCCGAATCCCTCGCACGCGGATACGAACAAGTATATGCTAATCGGCTTTATCCTCGCCGTGTTCTTCGCGTGGCCGCTTGTCTACTGCTATTTCCATACGAGCGAGCCGTCCTCGAAGGATATGCCGAAGATGCCGATAAACATAAAGTTCATCGTCAGCCAGTATGTAAAGGTTTTCAAAAACCGCGCGTTCAGGCAGTATTTTCTTATAAGCCTCTGCTTTATGATGTGCCGCGGATTCTACAGCATCACCGACCAGTATTTCATGGTCAGCGTCGCCGATAAATACAGCCTGTTCATATCTATGACTATAGTCTCGGGCATCTCTGAATTCATGGGCACGCCCATAAACTATATGCTCATCAAGAAGTTCGGCAAGCAGTCGTGCGGAAAAATTCTCGGTCCGCTTATGGTTGTCGGTCTGTTTATTACTTCATTTATAACGCCGAACACGCCGTCGATTATTTCAACGATAATTATCGTCATATCTTCGATATGCTACAACTTCGGCTTCTCAGGCCCCGATTTCTTCATTGTCAATATCCAGCCCGACGTCACCGATGTTGACGAGATGATAACGGGCGAGCGCCGCGAGGGCACGATATCAACTTTCTATACGCTGTTCCGCAAGATGATAAACAGCTTCATGGCGTATATCGTCGGCGCGTCTATAGATGCGTTCGGCTATAACCCGAAGATAACCGCGCCGTCAATGCAGCCCGCGCGCACTATCTGGGGACTGCGCCTGAACTTCTCAATCCTGCCGACAATATTCGCGATAATAACCCTCATCACCGTCTGGCGCTACACCATGACAAAGCGCGACCATGAGCAGATAAAAGCTCTCATCAAGCAAAAGCACGAGCAGGGCGAAATTGACATCGACGATGAAGAGAAGAAGCGCCTCGAGGTCATCGCCGGGCAGAAGTGGGAGGATATGTGGATATCCAAGCCCGATGCGTCGCGTCTTATGACGGAGGCCTGATTATGCTTGAAAAGCCGAACTATAAATTCAATAAAAATATGCCGATGCCCGACCGATTCATAAACGGTCAGGCGCTCGGCATGGTCAGCCGGCTTCGTTACGGGCTTTTTCCGATGTCGTATAACGGCTGTGAGATAATCGCGGTCTATAACTATATGCGCCTGCACGGCGTGAAAACGAACATGGCGGATCTTGCGCTCGAGATATACCCCAAAGGCTCGGTGCTTATGGGACTGTTCGGCTCGAATCCGTATATGCTCAGGCACTATTTCCAAAAGCGCGGTATGTCCGAGCACGGCATAACGGACTATGAGCGATTCAAGCGCGAATTTCCAAAAGCCGGCTCGGCAATAATCTCGTTCTGGACGAAGCGCCCGCTTCTGTCGTCGCTGCACACTGTGGCGGTCGAGAGCATGGAAAACGGCGGCGTCAGAGTGTATAACTACAGTAACAGCCGCCCCGATCCGCGCGAGCTGTCCGGATTCGACGACTTCGTCAAGAAGAGTTCGCATTTTATTATCGGGTATATAAAATAAGCGGACTGCCGCAAGATAAAAATTAAATAAAAATCGGACGCAGTATTTTTGCTGCGTCCGGTTGCCTTTTATGCAGATTTTTTGCTGTATTTCTTGCCTCTGAGCCATATCGAGGAAAGCTCGACGAATCTCGCGAGCGGGTATGCACGCATGAGCATGACACGCGCCTGCATCTGCTTTGATATTCCGCAGTAGCCGTGCTTTGATACCAGCTCACGCATCATATGAGCGATGCGCACGGCGTTGCGCCTGTCTCCTGCGCGCATATATTTTACATACAGCGTATGCAGAGCCGCTATCTTCTTTTTGTGCGCAAGCCTTGAAAGCTCCGGGTCACCCGCCACTATCGGGTCGGATTCTATCTTTGACATGACATTTATAGGCGTATCGGAAATGTAAGTGCCGGAGAGTACCATGCCGCCGGAATTCTGAAAATAATGATATTTTGCATCAGCTATGCGGAGATATCCCTTTGCTATATGCGCCATGCGGAAGCTGAACTCGTCGTCCTCGCAGAAATCGCAGCTCTCGTCAAATCTTAATTTTTCAAAAATACTTCTCTTGAACAGTTTGCCCCATGCGGCATTGGCATAAATGCTGCCCGCGAGCATCCATTTTATGAGCGCCCGTGTGTCCTGAATATAGATTTCATCGGAAGTTCTGCTGTTTTCAACACCGTTCGGGAAGTTAAAATACACGCAGCAGCCTGTGACATCCGTGCCCTTTTGCAGGGCGGCGTTCAGCAATACTTCAAGCGTGTCGCTGTCTATCCAGTCGTCGCTGTCGATAAAAAATATGTACTCCCCGCAGCTTTTGTCTATTCCGGCATTGCGCGCCGAAGAGAGCCCGCCGTTTTCTTTGCTGATGACCTTGACTCTCGGGTCAATCTGCTCATAGCTGCGGCAGATATCCTCCGAACGGTCGGTAGAGCCGTCATTGACAAGGATAACCTCAGTGTTATCATATGTCTGTGCAAGAACGCTGTCAACGCATTTGCGCAGTGTCGTCTCTACGTTATAAACAGGTATCACAACACTGATAAGTTTATCCATTCCCGATCATCCCTCTCTTACAGACAATCCCACGAGCTCACTTCGTTATAGAGCGCCTCGGCACAGTTTTCGAGCGGATAGTAGAAGTTTCTCATGCGCTCGGCGTATATCGGTTCCGGATCAAAGCCGTTTTCCGCGGCTTTTTTTATTTCTTCCACCGCGCTTTCGGGGTCGAGGACGAGCGGACCGAAGGCTTTTTCAAACGGGAGATCGAGCTCGCGGTAGTGATTCATGCCCGCCTTGAACTGGCCGTAGTCGGGCACAAAATAGAGCACCGGGCGGCAGAGATAAGCGAAGTCGAACACGAAAGACGAGAAGTCCGTTATGAACATCTTGTAGTCCTCAATGTCAACATGCGCGCCCGCCATGACGACGCGCGGACTCTTGATATCAAACAGTCCTTCGGCGTCCGCGATTATCGGGTGGAGCTTGACATCGAGATAGGTGTCCGTCTTTTCGAGCAGCTCATGCAGCTCTTCGCTCTCGAGAAAGCGCGAAAAATTCCTGAAATAATCGGAGTTTTTGAGCTTTGAGTCTATCAGCTCCCACTTTGAGGAATTTATCTCCTGGGTCAGATATTTGCGCCACGACGGGGCAAAAAGAATCCTGTTTTTCGCCTTTTTATTTCTGTCGATATGGTCGTAACGCGCCATGCCCGTGGGGATGAGATTGTCCTCCGGATAGTGGTAGTTGGTCATGTAATTCTGCTTTTCAAACGGAGCGGAAATGACGATTTTATCCGCGCGGCAGCGTTCGACCGAGTTCTGCGAGCGCAGGGAGGCGTGGAGCACTCCATGCTGGAGATAGATAGTTTTGAAATCGAGCAGATCGGCATAGGGCACTTCGCCCGCCGCCGAGCCGAACGGCGAAACGGGGGTCACGCCGTAGAACGCCGTGAATATCACGCGCGCCGAGAGATAGAGCAGTTTGTGCTTCTCTGAGCCGAATTTCACGAGATGCTCCTGTTCATCTTTTGTGAACAGCTCGTCGATATTCTTATATTCGCGGCTGTAGATATAGTAGCGTTCAACGCCGTCGCTGTGCTTTATGTCATTCTTGAACTGGTAATAGCCGTTGTCGAAATCTACCGTGTGAAGGTCATAGTAGAGCTCGACTTTGTGCGCTCTGCGGTATTCAATGGCGGCATTGCGCAGCTTTTTGACATTGCCCTTGAAATTCTTGCTCTGCTCGCGCTCGGCACGGTACTTCTCATTTTCGTCAACGCTTCTGCTGACGAGTGTCCTGCCATTCAGAGTGAACATCACGCCGTTTCGGACATACATGCGTATTTTACGGCTGAACACGGCGGTCGGCTCGGCGAGAAGATTCGTCGGATATTCTTTGCCGCGTATGCTTATAAAGAATTTTATCTCGTGCCTGCCGTCTGTGGGAAATTCGCAGAAGAACGCCGGAAAATCGACAACATTGACTGCTGAATCCTGCGCGCTGAAAACGGAGGTGAAAGTTTCAAGCTCGCGTTTTTCGCCGTCTACAGAAGCTATTACTTTCCACTCGCCGCGCCCGAGATGCGAGAACACGGGGGATTTTACAAACGAGAGCAGTCTCGCCTTTCCGTTTTCGACGAATATTTTTCTCATCATCAGCGGGAACGAGGACGCCGAAAAAATCTTCCTTCCGTCCGCCGCAATGCTGAGCTTGCCGTCATCTGCTATTACCGTCGGATGGCAATTCGGCTTGCGCGAGAGCCAGTAGTGGATATGATACTCATTGACGGACGGGTGCAATATTATAGTGTCCTCGTCCATTTGTTTGAGCAGCGCATCAATGCGCCTGTTTGCGCGCGCGAACTCCTCGGGCGAATAGTGATAGGGCAGGAGCGTGTCCTCCTTGAGCTTCCAGCGCAGGTCGTTGAAAACTATGCCCTGGAAATACGGCGGAACCCTGCCGCCGAACGAGTTAAACAATTCCTCGTAGAAAGCCATGGAGGTTTCAAATATATAATAGGGCGAGAAAACGGTTGAAACAATGCTGTTCTCGTTGCCGCGATTATATCTGTATTCGCCCTTTTGGCAAAAGCCTATTTTCATCTTGCGGCGCAGGATATCGCAGCAGTATTTCTCGTCCTCGTGCCTGAAATTCGGCGACTCGTCGAAGAAAATGCCGTTATTTTTATTATTCTTGACGCAGATATTTACGTTCGTCTGCGTGATGAATCTGTTTTTGGGGTCGTCTAAATCGTACACGCCCGTGTGGGTCAGCGTGCGGTATCTGAAATGATAGACCGGCGGCGCATTTTTGAAATACTGCGTGATGCGATATGTGACTAAATCCACTTCATTATAGACCGTGTCGAAATAGTCGACAACGCTCTTGACCGTATCGGGCGCTAAAGTGTCATCGGAGTCGAGGAAGAAGATATACTTGCCCTGCGCATGGCGCAGACCGAAGTTTCTTGTCTTTGAAAGTCCCTCGTTCTCTTTTGAGTAGAAATGGATATTCTCATATTCGTCAGCCCAGCGACGGCAGATATCCGCGCTGCCGTCCCGGCTTCCGTCGTTTATCAGGAGTATCTCCATATTCCCGAACGGCTCAGTCTGCTCTTTGAGCGAGTTTATGCAGCCGTCGAGATATTTTTCGACATTGTAGACGGGAATGAGTATCGTGGCTCTGAATGGAAAATCAGACATTCAGGTCACCCCCGGCGAGTTTTGAGCAGACTTTGCAGCCGAGCTTCTTCGCCGCTCCGCCCATTCGGTAGAGCTTGAAATAGAGCCACGCGGCGATGCAGCGGCGCAGCGTGCCGAAGCTGAGCTTGCCGCCGTAAAAATCGCGCACAACATCGTCGGCGAGGATAGGCAGAGTCACTTCTTTGTACATGGCGTTCGTGCCCGCTGAGACGAACTCTCCGGCGCGGCAGCCCTCTTTTAACAGAGCGGAATCAATGCCGAAAGCCGCGAGGGCATATGCGCTGTAAGCTTCGTTTTCAAAGAACGGCCTTGCCGCAGTTGAAAACGCATCGAATTCGGTTTCTTTTCCTGTCTTGTCAAGCCCGCAGTAAGCCGAGAGCAGAAGCGTCAGAGCGGAGAGCCCGCCTCTGATTGAAACACTCTTTGCAATGATATCAAAGCTTTCGGCGTTCCAATCTATCGGCTTTGCGCCGTAGAGAAGCACTTCGTGTATGGGCTCGAAACTATCATATGCGGCATACTGCGCGGCAAACGCGGCGAAGCCCGCCGGGCTTGCGGATAAAAGCTTTATTTTGTGCTCGTTTATAACTTCCGAGCGCATGACAAAATTCACGCCGACTGCAGGCGAGAACGCCTCATGGACTGAGAATCCGTCGCGATAGAGCTTGCGCGGCGAATTTTTCTCTTCGGCAGCAGCGTTAAAAACGACCGCCTTATCTTCGAGCAGCTCGACAAATCCGGGCGCAAAAGTAGTCCCGGCATCTGCGAACATGACGAGCGGGGCATCGGGCGAAGCGAGGACGGAATTGACTGACTCAACGGAGCAGGGTGCAAAATCTATCCTGCTGTTCTCCGCCGTCGGGAATTTTTTGACATCTGCATTTTCTGCGCAGAGTACAAGGCGCACGCCGCCGCGGGTTATGAGCGAGTAGGCGAGATTTTCCGCCGCGCCCGAATCGCCCGTGCAAATGACGCAAAGTTTGAAATTATATTCCATAAAAGTTTCTCCGATTGCAAAGCGCCCCCGCAGAGAGTGACCTGTGCGGAGGCAGCTTATTTATTTTGTTATGCTGTCAGTGCGGCGAAGGCAACAGTGCCTGCCATGAGAAGAATATTCAATGCATATCTCTCGAGGAACGCGCCCGCTATAATAAGAACGGTCGGGATGAAGAGAACGATCTTCACGAACAGGTTCGCTCCGTCCTTGCCGTAGAGCGCGTGCCACAGACCGATTGCATCCTCCATAAGCGGATACTGGTTCGCGCACAGCGAGAAGCCGAGATAGAACAGGATGCAATAGACAATAAACATGAGCATTGTGCTCGAATCGGTGGGGACCTTGAAGAAGAACAGACCCGCAAAGCCCATATAGAGCATGGGCGTGCCGATTATCGCGGTGAACAGACCGGGCAGGAGGCAATAGAAGAATATCTTCGCCTTGCTGCCGATCGCGTCATGCTCGACATGGCCGCAGCCGTCGGTGAATCTGAGATACTTCGTATCCTCAACGGGGATACTGAACGCTCTTGCGATAAGATGCTCAAAGAAAGCCTTTACATATGCGCCGGGGAAGGTGAGCACCTTGCCGATGAAATAGATAACAGTTGAAATCATGAGATGACACCTCCGTCAGTGATGAAGACCTGCTCGACGGTCTTTTTGCCTGCAAGGCAGTCCGTGACGACCGTGCTTATCTCGTAGTTGTAGGTCTTGAGATAATCCTGAAGCGTCTTGTAGGTATCATCGTCCTTTGCAAGTCCCGCTGCAAGAGCCGCGGTGTTGATTATATCGAGCGTCAGATCGCCGTAGTTCATGGAGAACTGATATGCGTTCTTTCCGCACTCGTTAGCCTTCTTGTAGTCGCCCTTGAGCATATAGGCGATAGCCTCGTTGCGGTAGATATCCGAATCGCCGCCGGATGCCTCGATGCCCTCTTCGCAGATCTTTATCGCCGCGTCGTATTTGCCGGTGTACCAATAGAGGTTGGCGCGCAGGCTGTACGAAGTGTAATCGCCGCTTGCAACTCCCGCCGCATTCTCGGCGGTATCGAGCTGGTCGCAGACCTTCTCGGCGCCGTCGGCGTCGCCCTGTGCGAGCAGAGCCATGACCTTCTGCTCATAGGCGGAGGAGTAGTTGCGGTTCTTTGCAATCATCTTGTCGGCGTATTCAACGGACTTCGCATAGTCGCCCGAGCGATAGTAGTAATCCGCAATTGTCGGGCCGTAGATCATGAGACCCGCGGGATATTCCTTTTCCATCTTCAGGAGGAACTCGAGCTGGGTGTCGATGCTCTTGTCCGCCATCATCGCGATATAGCACTTGTAATATTCGATATACTGATCCTCAATTCCGTCCTGACCCTTGAGAGCGTCAAGCTTCTTGATAAGATCGTCGTAGGGGATATCCTTCGCTTCGGCGTTGGCATAGTTCTGGAGAATCGAATATGCCTTCTCCTGCGTGGTGTTGTAGCCGTTGTATGCCTTGACGAACTTGCGCATACCGAGCAGCCTCAGGTCGGATTTCACTGCGTCCTCGCCGAGAGTGTTCACAACATATCCGCCCGCGTCTATCTCGGTGTAGCCTTTTGCATAGATCTTCGCGGTCATCGCGGTCTCGCCGTAGCCGAGGGTGAATATCGTCTGATTGCCGAGGGTCTTCGACAGATTCGAGATAAAGTCGCTGTCGTTGAGAGAGGCGTTTGCCTCGCTCGCCTGGGACACCTTGTTGAGCGCGGCGTTGACATAGCCCTGGCTCAAGAGGGAGTCCGCCTCAAGCAGACCGACCATCTGCGTGGCGTTTGCGCCCAGGAGCATCAGCGCGAACAGCGAAACTATCACGCAGAGCACCGCGGCAACTACGGAACCGCCCTTTATCTTCGTCTTCATCATCTTGGTACGGCAGTCCTCGCAGTAATAGCTGCCCTCTTCGCGCGCCTTCTTCTGGCAAAGGCTGCAAAGCGTTCTGTCATACTCAAAGTTTTTTTCTTCCTTTTCGGCAGCCTCGTTCTCTTCGAGCGGCTGCAGGTTTTCTTTATCTGACAAACCGATACCTCCTTGTCCGGTAGCATTACCTCTTCATTCTATCAGCTTTCTTATAAAAATTCAAATAAAATCAGACTTTGTTTACAAAAAACTCATAAAATAACGCCAAAGCTTAAATTACCGGCGCATCATATGCAAATATCGGCGCAAAATATCTTGTCATATCAATAAAAAATCTGTATAATCAACCTGCATATAAATAAGCGAAAGGAAGCAGAATATGCTTGAACTGAAAAATGTCTCCTTCTCGGTCGGCAGTGCGGACGACGAGCTTGAGATAATCGACGATATCAGCCTCACATTTGACGACGGCAAGTTCGTTGTCATAACAGGACCGAACGGCGGCGGAAAATCCACGCTCGCAAAGCTCATTATGGGCATCGAGCAGCCGACCGCGGGACAGATAATCTATAACGGAACGGATATAACTCATATGAGCATCACCGAGCGCGCGAAGCTCGGCATCGGCTACGCTTTTCAGCAGCCGCCGCGTTTTAAAGGGCTCACGGTGCGCAGGCTTCTGAGCCTCGCCCACGGCAGCGAGCTGCCAGAGGACGCCTGCTGCGCATATCTGACGAGCGTAGGGCTCTGCTCGCGTGAATATCTCAACCGCGAGGTTGACGCGTCGCTCTCGGGCGGTGAAGTCAAGCGTGTTGAAATTGCCACGCTCATGGCGAGAAATGTAGACCTTGCGATATTCGACGAGCCGGAGGCGGGAATTGACCTGTGGAGCTTTGCAATGCTTGTCGAGAGCTTCCGCTCGATGTGCAAGAACAGATATGAAACAGTGATAGTAATTTCGCATCAGGAGCGCATAATGCAGCTCGCCGACGAGATGATAGTCGTCGAAAAGGGCAAGATTCGCACGCGCGGCACAAAGGAAGAGATTCTCCCGCAGCTGCTCGGCGAGCTTGATGAGGGCTGCGACTTCAACAGAAAGGACGGTGAATGATATGCCGGATCTGCTCAAAAAAGTCGATATGTCGCTGCTGCACACGATAGCGGACATGGATTCAATGCCGACGGGCGCGTTCAACATCAGAAAGAACGGTCAGGGCATCGCGAGACAGTCGAGCGAAAATATAACAATAGAGCCCAAAAAAGGAAACCCGGGCATAGACATATATATAAAGCCGTTCACAAAGGGCGAAGAGGTGCATATCCCAGTTATCATCACCGAGACCGGAATAAACGACAAGGTATATAACGATTTTTATGTCGGTGAGGGCGCGGATGTGTTGATAGTCGCGGGCTGCGGCATACACAACTGCGGCGGTGAAAAGACCGAGCACGACGGCATCCACCGCTTCTTTATCGGCAAGAACGCAAAAGTAAAATATGTCGAGAAGCACTACGGCGAAGGCGAGGGCACAGGCGAGAGAATACTCAACCCCGTGACCGAAGTCACCATGGAGGAGGGCTCTTACTGCGAGATGGAGATGATACAGCTCGCGGGCGTCGACTCTACTCTGCGCGAGACCGAGGCGGCTCTCGACGCGAACGCCAAGATAGTCATCACTGAGCGCCTGCTCACCCATGGCAGCCAGAAAGCCCGTTCAAATATGACCGTGAACCTGAACGGCAAAAATTCGAGCGCGCAGATAGTCTCCCGCTCCGTCGCGAGGGATCACTCCGAGCAGGTGTTCTATCCCAGAGCGGTAGGCAACACGGAGTGCCGCGCCCATGTCCAGTGCGACTCGATAATCATGGACAAGGCGAAGATACGCTCCATCCCGGAGATAACCGCCAACGATGCCGACGCGCAGATAGTCCACGAGGCGGCTATCGGGCGCATAAACAACGACCAGCTCCTGAAGCTCATGACTTTTGGACTGACAGAAGAGGAAGCTGAAGAGATCATAGTCAGCGGCTTCCTGAAATAAATAGATAAAAATATATTTTTATGCAATAAGTTTAAAAAACTATTTGCAAATCAGAACAGATATGTTACAATTACACTGTTTAAGACCGCGCACATGACGAACCGGCCGCGCGGCATTTAAGGAGGTTATAACCAAACATGGAAAAAGCGAAGCAGTATTTCTGTGCTAAGCCCAACGGCAAGCTGCACTATCCGCACACGATACTCACGGGATTCGGTTTCCTTGCGTCGTCTATCGCATGGGCAATCTACGATCCCTACATAACAAAGATACTCAACCACCTGCTCAATAACAGCGCCACGATAACCTCGTGGTCGGCAAAGCTCAACGCCGCGTTCCCGGCTCTCGCCGAGTTCGCCGCGGCAAACGGCGAGGATGTTACAACCGCCGCCGGCGGCATAACGCTTGTCCCGCTGTTCATCGGTATCATCATGACGTTTGATAATATTTTCGGCGTCATCTTCCAGCCGACCTTCGGCAAGCTTTCCGATAACACCCATTCCCGTTTCGGCAAGCGCCGTCCGTATGTTATCTTCGGCGCGCCTATCTCGGCTATCCTCTTTGCGATAATCCCGATAGTCGCGATAAAAGTCGGTTCGCTTCTGCTGACGATGCTCTTCATCATTCTCTTCGTCTTCGTCATGTCGCTCTGGAGAGCTCCCGTCGTCGCGCTCATGCCCGACCTGACCCCCAGTGACATCCGCTCCGAAGGCAACGCCGTCATCAACCTCATGGGCGGCATCGGCGGCGCGCTCGGCCTGTTCGCCGGCACTATCGTCACCGCTATCTACTGCGCATCCACGGGAATCTCCTCGAAGTCTCCTGAGTTCAACGAGCTCAACACCTTCCCCTACGTTTTCCTGCTCGGCGCCGCCGTTATGGTAATCGGTATGCTCATCATCCTCTTCTTCGTCAAGGAGCCCGACAGCCGTATTAAGGTTCAGGGCGAGATGAACCAGGCAGCCGACGCAGAGGCAAGACGCAAGGCTGAAAAAGAGGCCGCAAAGGCCGAAAAAGAAGCGAGAAAGAAAGAGAAGCTCACCTCCGGCGAGAGAAGAAGCCTCATCTTCATGCTCATGGGTCTGTTCTTCCTCTTCTGCGGCACGAACGCCATCTCCACCTTCTTCGCTCTGTTTGCGGATGAGATTCTTCATAAGACCGCCGCTCAGGCAACCATCATGACCACCGCATTTGCCGCCGCCTCCGCAGTCGCCGCCATCCCTGCGGGCTGGCTCGGCAAGAAGTTCGGCCGCAAAAAGACCATACTCGGCGGACTTGCCATATTCATCGTCGCATTCGGCGCATATCTCCTGACCGAGATACTTCACATCAACGCACTCAGCGGAGCGCTCATCTGGGTAGCTCTTGTCGTGGGCGGCGCGGCGAATATGTTCATCACCGTCAACACCCTGCCCCTCGTGCTCGAGATCGGCGGCATCGACAAGGTCGGCACATTCACCGGCTATTACTATACCGCAACCTTCTCCGCACAGATAGCTACCCCGATAATCTACGGTATCGTCCGTATGCTTACCGGCACATATATGTCCCTGTTCTACTATTGCCCGATAGCCTTCATCCTCTCGACCCTCTGCATCCTCGTCGTCCACCACGGCGAAGCGATCCCCGACGAGATAGTCGAAAAGATCAAGGAAGAGAACGAGGACTGATAAAAAGTCAGATTCACCCCTGCGTGGCTCACACCCCGCAGGGGATTGTTTTTTGTTCCCAACGCAAAGAAAAAACTCTTTATTTTTGCCTTTGGGCATGATATACTAATATAAATAAATTCAACCTATAGGGGCTGATAAGAGTGCAGAAAAGTAATACTATCCAGGCGAAGCCGAGATTGAAATGGGTTGATTGCGCAAAAGATGTCGCGATGTTCAGCGTTATATTGGGACACTGTCTTGAACATATTAATTCGGATATGGGGTGCAAAACGCTGCTGCTACCGATTGTATATTCATTCAGCATTCCGCTTTTCTTCATGATATCAGGCTTTTTTCATAAGAGCGAAGGTGTCAGATTCGGAAAATATCTTTTAAAGAAGACAAAGTCGATTCTGGTTCCTTATGCCACATTTACGGTTATTTGTCTGGCCGTTTCCGCGATTAGAATATATATTTTTAAAACTCCGCTTGATTACACCGTTTTTCAGGAATTTAAATTGATAGTGGTTCAAAGGCACTATAATATGTTGTGGTTCATGGCGGTGCTTTTTCTTACGGAAATAGCAGCCTATTTTTTGCTGCGAAAAAGAAACTATATACTCATCTCCGTTGTCATAGCAATATCCGCTCTATCAGCTTTTCTTCTGCGCAGATACGGGTTTCTCTATCTCCCGTGGTCGATTGATATCGTGCCTTTTGCTATGGTCTTCTATGCTGTCGGGTTTGCCGTGCGCAACCTGGAAGAAAAAGTTCTCTGCAAATGGCTTTTCCCTGCATATCTTGTCGTTGGACTGGCTCTGACCATTATAAACCTGAAGATAACATCCGGCTTGCGATATGTGAATATGTATAAGGCCGATTATGGCTCTTTGCCGCTGTATTTTCTTGCTGGTATTGCGATGTCGCTGGCAATTCTTTGCCTGTGCAAATGGATAGAAAAAAGCAAACTGTTCAGATATATAGGAAAAAATAGCCTTATATTTTACGGATTTCATCTGACGGTTCTGACTTTCTTGATGCATTTTATCAGAAAAATCCCGCTCAACTCGTATTTGATGTATATTGCCGTGGTTTTTGTCGCACTTGTTATAATAACCGCCATTGTCAGCATTTTGCCGCCGATTATAAACAATACTCCGTTGTGCATACTTTTCGGTAAACCGTATAAAAAGAAAGCAAACAAATAAATTGCATTAAGCCCCGCCATAATCGGCGGGGCTTTTTTGACGCAAAAATTTTAAAAAGTTCTTTATTCTCCGTGGTTTCTATTGTATAATAAAATCAGAAGTATGCAAAGCGACGAAGGAAGGATCATGGTTATGGAGAAAAACAAAGTCAAACTGACCATTTGCGGGGCGGAATATATCATCGGTTCGGATGAGGACAGCAAGTATATGATCGAACTCGGCGACGAAGTCGATGAGAAAATATCCACGATTCTCAAGCAGAATCCGAGAATTTCCGTAACTCAGGCGGCTGTTCTCGCGGCGCTTGAATTTGCTGATTCGGAGAGGAAAGCAAGCGCGGATGCAGAAAAATTGCGCTCAAGTATTCAGGATTATCTCAATGATGCGGGAGATTACAAGCTCAACTATGAGATAGCCGTACGCGAGGCGGACAGGCTCACAAAAGAGCTCGCCGAATATAAAAAGAAGCACGGGTCAAAAGATGAATAAGCCGGAGATACTTGCGCCTGCTGGCTCGTTTGATTCGCTGACCGCAGCCGTGCGCTGCGGAGCCGACGCCGTATACCTCGGCGGACGGGAGCTGAACGCACGCCGCAACGCCGCAAATTTCAGCGATGAAGAACTCGTGCAGGCGGTCGAATACTGCCACGCGCGCGGGGTCAAGGTATATATCACGCTCAACACCCTTGTGCGTGACGATGAGATGGAAACGGCGATGAACGCCGTCAGGTGCGCCTGCGATGTCAAAGCAGACGCACTTATTTTACAGGATATCGGGCTCACTTCGCTTATTCGCAGAGCGGCTCCCGATATACCTCTGCACGCCTCGACGCAGACTTCCGTGCAGACCCTCGACGGAATAAAAATGCTCGCGGACATGGGCTTTTGCCGCGCGGTGCTGCCGAGGGAGCTCTCTAAAAAAGAGATAGAAAAAATAGCCGCGCAGTCGCCGATAGAGCTCGAGATGTTCGTCCACGGCGCGCTGTGCATGTGCCTTTCGGGTCAGTGCCAACTCAGCGCGGTGCTCGGCTCGCGCTCGGGCAACAGGGGCTTATGCGCCCAGCCGTGCAGACTTCCGTTTGCCGCCGACGGCGGCACGGGACACGACCTGAGCCTTAAAGATATGTCTTTGATAGAATACCTGCCGGAGCTCGTGCAGATGGGCGTTCTCTCGTTCAAAATAGAGGGACGCATGAAGCGGCCGGAATATGTTGCCGCCGCAGTGACTGCCTGCAAAAAGAGTCTCGCGGGCGAAAGCGCCGCCGAATACGAGCACACGCTCGGCGCGATATTCTCCCGCTCCGGGTTCACCTCCGGCTACTATAACGGGGCTCTCGGGCGCGATATGTTCGGCGTGCGTCGCAAAGAGGATGTCACCGCCGCAAAGGATGTTCTCTCTCCGCTTGCCGCACTCTACGATAGCGAACAGCCGCTGATAAGAGCAGATATGCACCTGTCGGCGCAGGTCGGCGAAAAGGCATACCTCGCGGTCAAAGCCGCAGGCAAGAGCGTCTTTGCGGAATCTGAAAACGCTGTGCAGAAAGCGCAGAACAGAGCGGTCGGAAGCGAAGAAATAGAAACCAGACTGCGCAAATGCGGCTCGACTCAGTTTTATGCCGGAGAAGTCGGAATTGATATTGGAGACGACATATTTTTGAGCGCGTCCGAGATAAACTCGCTTCGCAGAAAGGCTCTCGCGATGCTCGAAGAAAGGATTGCCGAGCGCTCTGAAATTCCGTTTTATCCGCAGGAAATTTCAATCAGACGCCGCCGTTCTCAAAACCGCGGCTATGTAATCAGAGTCAGAAGTATTTCGCAGATACCGTCCGATCTCTCGTATGTGCGCCGCGTGATACTGCCGATGGGCGTCGGCGAGGAGACTGTGAAGTATCTCAAAGACAAAAAGATACAGCCCGCAGTCGAAGTTCCCGCCGCGATATTCGGCGGCGACGATGCGGTTTACAATTCGCTTATCAAAGCGCGCAAAAACGGAATATCCCTTGCCGCAGTCTGCTCTCTCGACGGCGCGGCGATAGCAAAAAAAGCGGGCATGAAGCTCTGCGCTCTGCCCGGAACAAATATATTCAATACATTCTCGCTCGACGAGTTTGCGCGCCTCGGCTTCACGGACGCCATACTCAGCACCGAGCTGAAAATTGCCCAGTGCGCCTCGCTCGGCGGAAAACTGCCGCGCGGCGTGTTCGCTTACGGGCGTCTGCCGCTGATGCAGACGAGAAACTGCCCGGTCAAGAACGGCACGACCTGCGACAAATGCCGCAAGCACGGGTCTTTGACTGACAGGATGGGCGTGACATTCCCCGTCGAGTGCACGCCGTTTGCCTCGACCTTGCTCAACAGCGTGCCGATAGTCGAGAGCGACAAGCGCGAGCAGTTTGAGTTTGCCGACTTCTCGCTGCTGTGGTTCACGACCGAGACAAAAGACGAATGTGAAAAAGTACTTGAAAGCTACCGCAGGGGAGACGCCCCGCAGGGCGAATTTACGCGCGGACTTCTCTATCGCGGAGTTGAATAAAGGAGATAAAATATGCTCACTCTCAAGATGAAAAAAGTGCGCCCCGGCGCAATAATACCGAAGCGTGCGACCTCCGGCAGCGCAGGACTGGATCTTTGCGCCTGCACGGAAAACGAAGTTGTTCTCAAAGCCGGCGAGCGCACGGTTATACCGACAGGAATAGCGATCGCCATAGAAAACAACGAGACCGCTGCATTCGTCTATGCGCGCAGCGGTCTCGGGATAAAGCACGGTATTTCGCTCTCGAACGGAGTCGGAGTCATCGACAGCGACTACCGCGGCGAGATATGCGTGGGACTCATTAACACTTCGAGTGAGGATTATACTATACAGCCCGGCGAGAGAATAGCTCAGCTCGTGCTCGCGCCTGTCATTCCGGCTCAGCCCGTCGAAGTCGACAGCCTTGACGAGACGGAGCGCGGCGAGGGAGGATTCGGCTCAACCGGCAGATGAGTTTTTCTTCTTGCTGCGGAAGAATTTTATCACCCACCAGACTATCACGGCGGGGATGCAGCAGACGATGACAAGCACTATCTTATCCATAGGGATATAGTCATATATGCCGTCGCCGAGGATAGTGAAAAGTATGACGCGCGGCATTATTCCGCCGAGCGATATCAGCGCGTATTTCCAATACGGCAGCTTCGTTGCGCCGAGGAAAAGGCTGACAAAATCGATCGGGAACACAGGCAGAAAGCGCACGAGAAAGAGCGCCGAGAGCTTCTTTCCGTCGCCGAGGGCGAGGACCTTGTCGCCCGCCTTGCTGCCCTTGAGCCGCTTTTCGACATATTCGCCGCCGAGAAACCAACCGAGCAGATATGTGACGGTTATCTCGAGCGCGATGCCCGCGAGATTTATCGCAATTGCCGAGGCGGTCGGGAACGCCATGCCGACGTAAATATATATCATCGACGCGGGTATTATAAACAGCACGGATTTGACGGCAAACACACCGATTATAACAGCCACCGCCGCGGCGGTGCTGCCCGCGCCGGCAACGAGGGCGCGCATATCGATTTTGGTCAGCTTGTCGTAGTTGACAACGGCGATAATTAAAAGCGCCGCCGCAACGGCACAGCGCAGAATGAGCATGAGCACATCGCGGTGCTCGTTAAAAAACTTCTTCAAATCGGTTCCCCTAACAAAAATTTCTATCCTATAGTATATCCGCAAAAATCAACTTTTGCAACCTCAATAAAAAATCCGAAACACTTTTATGAACAAACCGAAAACTTTATTACCTTTTTCGGCTTTTTTCTTTTAGATGTGGATTTTATTTTGAACCTGTGATAAACTATTTACTTAGATTTAAGATATTTTCGAAACGAAAGGAGCCGCGCAAATGACGGTCAAAGATAAGGTTCAGCGAGCAGCAGCCGCAGCGGTTCTGTCCCGCCTGATAAAATATGTCAGAAAGGACCCCGACACAAATCTTGTTAAGCTTGTTGACAGATCCGAGCGATTTGTCGGCAACATCTTCCCCGCGAAAAACTTCGACAGCTTCCGCGAGGGCGCGAAAGACCCCGAGAACGTCTGGCGTCAGCTGGCGCTCAGGCTTATAGATGAGATCGACGACAATGTTCTGATGAACATGATGCTCGCTCTCGGACTGGGCGCGGGAGTCAACGGCACAAAGACCGTTCGCGCAAACCGCGAAAAATATCACTGCAATATTCCGTGGGTCATTCTCCTCGACCCGACAAGCGCGTGCAACCGCAAGTGCAAGGGCTGCTGGAGCGCGGAATACGGCCACAAGCAGAGCCTCACTTTTGATGAGCTCAACAGCATTGTCAACCAGGGCGTCGCAATGGGCACCCATTTCTATATGTTCACCGGCGGCGAGCCGCTTCTGAGGAAGAAAGACCTCATCAGGCTCTGCGAGCTTCATCCGGACTGCGCGTTCCTCTCCTATACGAACGCCGACCTCGTCGACGAGGAGTTCTGCGAAGAGATGAAGCGAGTCGGAAACATCTCGCTCGCCATCAGCATCGAGGGCACGAAAGACAGCAATGACGCAAGACGCGGCGAGGGCAGCTATGACCATGTCATGAAGGCGATGGATCTGCTCAAGAGCAAGGGCTGCCTGTTCGGCATATCCGTGTGCTACACCCGCGCAAATGTCGATGCAGTCACCTCCGATGAATTCGTCGATCTGATGATCTCCAAGGGCGTTCGCTTCGCTTGGTATTTCAACTATATGCCCGTCGGTTCTGCCGCGGTTGAGGAGCTTATCCCCACGCCCGAGCAGCGCACGCATATGTACCGCTGGCTGCGCAAAATGCGCAACAGCAAGACCGGAAAGCCCATGTTCGTCATCGACTTCCAGAACGACGCGGAATATGTCGGCGGATGCATCGCGGGCGGCAGGAACTATTTCCATATCAACTCCGCAGGCGATATCGAGCCCTGCGTGTTCATACACTACTCGGACTCCAACATCCGCGAACAGACACTCATCGAGGCGCTCAAGCGTCCTCTCTTCCAGGCATATTGGCACGGTCAGCCGTTCAACAACAACCATCTGCGCCCGTGCCCGATGCTTGAAAACCCGCAGTGCCTGAGAAAGATGGTCAAGGAGACGGGAGCCAAGTCCACCGACCTGCTCGCGCCGGAGGATGTCGATACCCTCTGCTCGCGCTGCGACAAGTTCGCTGCTGAGTGGGCGCCCGTAGCTCAGGAGCTCTGGGATTCCACAAAGCATCCGCATCCCAAGACCCAGTACTACAGAGACACTCCCGAGGGAAAAGCGGAGCAGCACGAAGAGAAATAATTAAAATCAAATAGCCAGGGGTGCCGTTCTTATTTTTCGAACGGCTGAGATGATACCCTCTGACCTGATCCGGATAATGCCGGCGTAGGAAGGATAATAGACAGCCTCGTTGCTGTATATTATATAAACTGACAGCGTCTGTGCATACCGCATAGACGCTGAATTTATTTTTGGAGGAAAACTTATGTCAACAACCAAGAAAAGCAACACAAAAGTTCTTGTTGAGTGCGCGCTGCTTATCGCTATCGCAACCGTGCTCAACGTCGTGTGCAGCTTCATCCCGTTCCTGAATCTCCCGTTCGGCGGCGGATTCACCATCTGCAGCATGCTGCCTATCGTTCTCGCCGCTTACCGCAACGGCACGAAGTGGGGTCTGCTCACCGGTTTTGTCTATGCAGTCGTTCAGATGCTCCTCGGCTTCAAGACCGTCTCGGCGTTCTTCATGCCCAGTTCGGACAGCTACATGGTGCTCTGGAAAGCCATTTGCGTCTGCCTCATCGACTACATAATCGCCTACACCGTCCTCGGCTTCGGCGGCATCTTCAGAAACAAGATAAAGAATCCGTCCGCATCTCTGTGCGTTGGCTCGATAGTTGCTCTCTCGCTTCGCTATCTCGCCCACATCATCTCCGGCTACATCTTCTTCGGCACATGGGCTGAGTGGTTCTTCTCGCAGGATGGCTTCGCCCTCGGCGCAAAGATTCTCGAGAAGTTCAGCGGCCAGGGTCTGGCACTCCTCTATTCCGTTATCTACAACGGCCTCTACATGATTCCCGAGATCATCATCACCGCGATAGTTGCGCTGATAATCGGCCGCGTTCCGCAAATCACCGGCAAGAAGAGCGCGGAATAAAATATATTTATAAAACAGCGAACAGCCGCAGCAGTAAAAACTGTTGCGGCTGATTTTTATTCAGATAATAAGTCTGTTTACTCCGTCTCCCTGAACGGCAGATATTCGATAAATTTTTGAACTGCGGGAGTCGGGTTTTTTCTGTTTTTCATTGCGAGCCCGATTGAGCGGTAATACGGCTCTTCCAGCGGGCGTATTTCGATTTTGTACGGGACGCGTTTTAATATCAAATCGGGCAGTATGCTTATTCCCATTCCCTTTTCCACCATCGCCATGATGTCGAAATCCTCCCAGGTCGTGAATCGGATATCGGGGCGAACATGATAGGAACCCAGCAAGTCGGAAACTTCCGTCTTGCCCCCCGTGTTCGAGCAGCAAAACCGGCTTGCCCTCTGCGATACAGGGTGCGGTGTTTTGCCTGGCAAATATTTTTGTGCAGGCGTCGGTCAACGGCTTCGGCGAGACGGCGATTGCCGGCAGCACGCTCCTCATGCTTTATCATGCGTTCCCGCTCTCCTGGGTCGCGACAATTTTGCTTGTCAACGCTTGGTTTTTGGCGGCAAAATGTGCCGAAAAGTCTAAGCCCCGGTCTGCTAAAACAGCGGGGAGATGAATCTTGATGTTTCTCAATGTCGGGAAAAAGGCGAGGACTTTGTGAATTGAGAGCGGCAATAGCCTATTTCTATTTTGGTATTTACGACCGCACGCCACAAAAAACAAAAACAACCGCAACGAAACTGTTGCGGCTGTTTTTTCTATGCAATATTTTACTGGCCGAGCAGGCGGTCGAGTATCGAACCGCCGCCGGAGCTCTGATTCGAGTTCGTCACGTCGTTCTCGTTCGAGGTCGAGAATGTAAGTTCGATGCGCGTGCCCTTCGGGGCTTTTGAGCCGGGCTCAACGGACATCGAAACGACAACGCCCTCGGTGTAGTCGCCCGCGACAGTGCAGACAAAACCGCTGTCCGTCAGCATCTGCTTTGCTTCGGCGTAGCTCTTGCCGAACACGTCGGGGACATCAACGCTCTCTTTACCGCTGCTGATGACGAGCTCTATCTCGCTGCCTATCGCGACAGTGGTCTGCTCGGGCAGGCTCTGCGAAATGACATAGCCCTCCTTGACGGTGTCGCTGTATTCGTACTTCGTCTTGAAAGTGAACTTGCCGTCCCAGACGGGGTTCTTGGATATTGCCTCGTAGCTGAGGTTCTTGAAGTCGGGAACAACTATCGTCTCGGTGCTCGTGCTCTCCGTGACCGATGCGTTGAGGCTCGACTGGTCGGTGTTGTCCTTCTTCGAGAAGCTGCCTCTGAATACCGTCGCCATGAGAATGGCGAAAATTATTATTCCGATTCCGAGCGTTATGCCGACTGCGATAAGAAACGGCTGAGCCTCGCTCTTCTTCTTTTTCGGCGCTGCCGGAGCAGCTTCACCCTGCTCGGGTTCGACCGAGCGGTCGCCGCTCATCGCCTGAATCTCGCCCGCATATGCCGCGGTCGGGGAGGCGGAGAGCTCTGCTCTGAACTGTTCGACTGAGCGGGTTCTGTCCTCGGGCAGGATCTGAAGCGCGTTTATCAGCGCGTTTATGACGTATGCCGGGAGCTGCTCGGCGAATTTGCTCGGTATCATCAGACGGTCGTTCGTCACGCGGGTCGTGGCAACTATCGGATCGGTGCCGATAAGCGCGCGGTAGAGCACCGCCGCAAAGGCATATATATCCGTCCATGCGCCCTGCTGACCCTCGAAGCCGTACTGCTCTATCGCGGCGTAGCCGGGGAAGAGCTCGGGGTTCAGATCGCCGCGCGCCGTGCGTGCCTGCCAGATGCTGAAGCCGGAGATCTTGAGCTTGCCGTCGGGCGTTACAAGAATGGTCTGCGGCGAAAGTCCGCGGTGGATTATTCCCGCCGAGTGCAGAGTGCCGAGCGCCGAAAGCGCGGGCATGAACATCTGCCTCGCGCGCTCCCACGGAATATATCCCGTGCTCGTCGAGAGCAGGTATTTTCTCAGCGGAACGGCGTCCGTGTATTCATAGATAGCGTATGCGGTGCCGTTGTCCTCAACGACATCCGTCACGCTTATGAGCGCAGAAAGTCCCATAAGGCGCATGAGCTTGCGCCACAGCTCAAGAAAGCTCTGGTAGCAGTCGGTGTAAGCGCGCTCGCAGCCCTGCATGACCCGAACCTGAGTCTCGCCGTTTTCGCGCGAGCAAATGGCGTCGGGCAGAAATTCCCTGACCTTGACGGCTATGCGCTCGGTCATGTCCCATCCTGCATAGGTGACTCCGTCGCCGTTGAACTCCAGCACCTTGCCGACGAGATAGCGGTTTGCAACAACGCTTCTTATCGGGAGATAGGGGGAGAGCTGGGGCGAGTCGGCATGGTATCCGCAGTAGGGGCACTGCTTCGCGTCGCCGATGGGTTTCATGCAGCTCATGCATAAATTATCGGTGTTAGGCATTGAAGACCTTCCTTTACGAAATATGGGATAACACAGTTGTATCAATGATAAAATTAATCAAATATATGATACCAAAACATACGGCGATTGTCAACTTCGTATAGTATTCTGACGAAAACAGAGCGTTTTTTGCCTGAATATTTAAACGCTTTAACTCTTGAAATTGCACTTGACGGTGATATAATAATGGTATTGTACTTCTAAAGTGCAACACCTGTATTCAAGATAAAGGAGATGCTATTATGCAGAAGATAACTATCGAGCGTACTACCGCTCCTAAAGCAAAGCCCACAGACGAGACAAAGCTCGGCTTCGGCAAGATATTTACCGACCATATGTTTATTATGAACTATGACGAGGGCGAAGGCTGGCACAACCCGAGAATCGTGCCCTATGCTCCTATAGCTCTTGATCCCGCGGCGATGTGCCTGCACTACGGTCAGGCTGACTTCGAGGGACTCAAGGCATACAGAAGAGCCGACGGCAGCATCGGCCTTTTCCGCCCCGATCAGAATATGGCGAGACTCAATGTCTCCAACGAGCGTCTCTGCATCCCGAAGATAGACGAGGCATTCGGCGTTGAGGCTATCAAGACACTTGTCGAGGTCGATAAGGACTGGGTACCGCACAGCGAGGGCACTTCGCTCTATATCCGTCCGTATATCTTCGCTATTGATCCCATGGTCGGTGTTCATCCGGCGAAGCATCTGCTTTTCGTTATAATCCTTTCGCCCGTCGGCGCATATTACGACAACGGACTCGCTCCCGTTAAAATCTACGTTGAAGAGCACTATGTCCGCGCCGTTACCGGCGGCACCGGCTTTACAAAGGCTGCTGCAAACTATGCTATATCCATGAAGGCGCAGGAAGTCGCCGAGGAGCAGGGCTATGCTCAGGTCCTCTGGCTTGACGGCGTTCACAGAAAGTATATCGACGAGGTCGGCGCAATGAACGTGTTCTTTGTCGTTGACGGCGAGGTCATCACCCCGAGCCTTGACAGAGGCTGCATCCTCGGCGGTATCACAAGAAAGTCCTGCATCGAGCTTCTTCGCCACATGGGCTACAAAGTCACCGAGAGAGATATCGAAATCGGCGAGCTCGTCAAGGCATATGACGAGGGCAAGTTCGACGAGGCGTTCGGCTCGGGCACAGCAGCTGTTATTTCGCCCATCGGCGAGCTCAAGTACGGCGACAAGCACATGGTAATCAACGACGGCAAGATCGGCCCGATCTCGCAGAAGCTCTATGATACCCTCACCGGTATCCAGTGGGGCAGACTGCCCGACGAGTTTGGCTGGACCGTCAAGGTCGACTGATGGCGAAGCTCTATTTCAAATACGGCGCAATGGGCTCGTCAAAATCGGCTCAGGCGCTCATGACCAAGTTCAACTACGAAGAGAAGGATCGCAAGGTCTGGCTGATAAAACCGAGCATCGACACGCGCGACGGCTCCGACACGGTGTATTCCCGTATAGGACTCAGCGCCAAGGCGCAGGTGATATCCCCGCAGGACGATATATATGAAATGTTCGGCGAGAAATGCCGCGATGCGGATGTCGTTATTTCGGATGAGAGCCAGTTTTTTACAGAAGACCAGATAGATCAGCTTCGCAGAATAGTTGACGAATGTGATATTCCGGTGCTCTGCTTCGGGCTGCGTACCGATTTCCTGACGAATGTTTTCCCGGGAAGCCGCAGGCTGTTCGAGGTCGCGGACTCCATAACCGAGATAAAGACCATCTGCCGCTGCGGCAGAAAGGCGACCGTCAACGCGAGAATAGGCGAGGACGGACAGGTTGTGACCAGCGGCTCGCAGGTGCTCCTCGGCGGCAACGACCGCTATGAGGCGATGTGCCACCGCTGCTGGAAGGAACGCATAGCGCGGGAGAGCGCGAAAAAATAAAAAGATCCGGGGCTGTCGAATTCAGCGCAGAGCAAAGAAAATATAAAGGTCATAATTCACGTCTGACAGCGCAGATTATGACCTTTATTTTAGTTGATTTTCGCTCTTTTAACGCTTTTTGCGTCTAAACGGGCAGACCCTTTTGCGGCAGGCAGAAAGCCGAAATAATTTCCGGGAGGTCGCGCTTGAACAGAAAACTTGAATTCACCGTGCCCGAGGAGTACGAGGGTAAAAAAGCGTTTTATTTCCTGCGCGGCTACGCGGGAATTTCGGCGCGCGCGTTAAGCTCGCTCAAGCGCATCGACGGCGGCATAACCCGCGGCGGCGAGACGCTGCGTACAATAGACCGCCTGCACGCGGGCGATATTGTTACGGTGACTCTGCCCGTCGAGACCGAAACGGTCGAGCCGATGGATATAAATATAGATGTAATATATGAGGACGCCGATCTGCTCGCCGTCAACAAATCGCCATTTCTCGCGATGCACCCGACCCATAACCATCAGGGCGACACGCTCGCAAACGCAGTCGCCGGACATCTGCAAAGCGAGGGGAAGAGCGCAGTGTTCCGCTGCGTCGGCAGGCTCGACAAGGGCACATCGGGCGTTGTTGTCTGCGCCCTGAACCGCTATGCGGCGGCGCGCCTTTCGGGCAATATAAATAAAAGATATGTAGCCGTCGTCCGCGGACACTTCGAGGGGAGCGGCACAATAAACAAGCCTATCTACCGCCCCGACCCGATGAAAACTCTGCGCGCGTGCGGCGATATGCCCGGGAGCGAGAGCGCGGTAACGCATTGGGAGAGCCTGTATTCAAGCGACGAATACAGCCTGCTGAGTCTCACTCTCGAGACCGGCAGAACGCATCAGATAAGGGTGCATTTCGCGTCCATGGGCGCACCCCTCGCGGGCGACACAATGTACGGCGCGCCGGAAAATGAGATAGGGCATCATCTGCTCCACTGCGCCGAGTGCGGATTCATTCATCCGGCTTCGGGCGAAGAAATTTGCCTGTCCGCTCCGCCTCCGCAGGACTTTCTCGATTTCTGCCGCAGCTTCATTCCGGCGGATGTATTGGCTAAAATATTCAACTATGCATGAATAAGATGCATATTTACCGTCAAAATGCAGAAAAACGCCGAAAACATGAAAAAATATTCAATAAAGTCTTGCATTTTGAAAATATGGTGCTATAATACAGTCATCAAATCAAACAGGAGGAAAACATCATGAAAAAGTTTACGAAGATAATTGCTCTCGTGCTTGCGCTTGTCTGCATCTGCACTGCGTTCGCAGCCTGCGGCGGCAACAAGGACGACGGCAATACAACAAAGGCACCCGCAGTCAAGGTCATTGACTACGATCTGACCAACGAGCAGTACGCTTTCGGCGTTGACAAGAACCAGCCCGAGCTGCTCACCCAGGTCAACGACATAATCAAAGAGATGAAGAGCGACGGAACATTCACCGCTATCTGCGACAAGTACTTCGGCGGCGGCACTCCCGAGGCTGTCAAGTCTGCGGCTCTCGATGAGAGCAAGGATCAGCTCGTCGTTGCGACCAACGCCGCTTTCGAGCCCTTTGAGTACATGAAGGGCGATGACTACTACGGCATCGACATGGAGATTGCCGCTTATGTCGCCAAGAAGCTCGGCAAAGAGCTCGTTATCCAGAACATGGACTTCGACGCTGTCTGCCTTTCCGTCGGCCAGCACAAGTGCGATATCGCAATGGCAGGCCTTACTATCAGCGAAGACCGTAAAGAGTATGTCAACTTCTCCGATGCTTACTATGAGGCATCTCAGAGACTCATAGTCAAGGGCACCGACACCACCTTCGACGCCTGCAAGAGCGCTGACGATGTCAAGGCTATCCTCGACAGCCTCACCGAGGACAAGAAGATCGGCTGCCAGCAGGGCACTACCGGCAACTCCTTCATCGAGGGCAGTGAAGATCTCGGATTCCCGGGGCTCAAGGCAAAGGCTGTCGCTTATAAGAGCGGTTCTCTCGCAGTCCAGGATCTCATCAACGGCGGCGTTGACTATGTCATCATCGACTCTGCTCCCGCTGCGAGCATCGCAAAGGCTATCAATGATGTTGCCTGAGCTTAAATGTAAATAACAAAAGAAGGCTGTTTCGGTCGAAACGGCCTTCCTTTTAGTCTGCGGCGCTTTTTGCCGCGCAAGTATTTGGACAAAGGAAAAGAACTATGAACGATTTTATAGCAAGCTTACCGAAGAAAATCGATAAGTTTATCGAGATACTCATAGACTACAACGGCTATGTAAAAGTCCTGCAGGGCTTGCAGAATACGCTCAAGATAGCCGTTCTCGGTCTTATAATCGGTATTGTCATCGGTACGCTGATAGCGACCGTGCGCGTTATACCGAAATACAAAGTCCTCCCGAGAATACTCAACGCCATCTGCGCATTCTATGTCGCGCTCTTCAGAGGAACCCCCATGGTCGTGCAGCTGCTTATATTCTACTATGTCGTGCTGCCGATAATGGGCGTCAATCTCCCGTCGGTCAGCGTGGCAATAGCGGTTTTCGGCCTCAACAGCGGCGCGTACATATCGGAGATAATGCGAAGCGGTATCCAGAGCGTTGACGACGGTCAGATGGAGGGCGGCAGAAGCGTGGGATTGAGCTTCTCGACCACGATGATGCGCATAGTCATCCCGCAGGCGATAAAGAACATTCTCCCGACCCTCGGCAACGAGTTCATCGCTCTTATCAAGGAGACATCGGTCGTCTCGTTCGTCGGCGCGCTCGACCTCTATGTCGCGTTCAGCTACATCGGCTCGAACAGCTATGAGTTCATGGTGCCGTATATCGCCATGGCGCTCATCTATATCGTCATAGTCTGCCTGATAACCCTGCTTGTAAAAATCATGGAAAGGAGCCTGAAGAAGAGTGATAGACGTAATTGACCTGAAAAAGAACTTCGGGGACAATGAAGTCCTCAAGGGCATCAACATGACTATCAACAAGGGAGACATCGTTGTTGTCATCGGTCCGTCCGGCTCCGGAAAGAGCACATTCCTGCGCTGCCTCAACTGCATGGAGGATCCGACCTCCGGCAAGATTATATTCGAGGGCGTGGATATCGCCGACCCCAAGGTCGATATAAATATCCATCGCAGAAAGATGGGAATGGTGTTCCAGCATTTCAATCTTTTCAACAACAAGACTGTTATCGAGAACATAATGCTCTCACCCGTGCTCTGCGCCAAGAAGGACAGACGCAAGGCTGTGATGCACAATATGTTCCACAAGGATAAGCTGCCCGTGCACCCCGTCAAGGAGATAAAGAAAGAGGCGGAGGAGAACGCGCACAAGCTGCTTGAGCGCATAGGACTCGAGGACAAAGCCGATGTCTATCCCTCGACCCTCTCCGGCGGCCAGAAGCAGCGAGTCGCAATAGTCCGCTCGCTCGCGATGAACCCCGAGGTTATCCTCTTCGACGAGCCGACGAGCGCCCTCGACCCCGAGATGGTAGGCGAGGTTCTCGACCTGATGAAGCAGCTCGCCCGCGAGGGCATGACGATGGTCGTCGTCACCCACGAGATGGGCTTCGCCCGCGAAGTCGGCACGAAGCTCGTGTTCATGGACGAGGGCAAAATAGTTGAGGAGAACACGCCCGAAAAGTTCTTCGCCGATCCGCAGAGCCCCCGCGCAAAAGATTTCCTTTCGAAGGTACTTTAATAACAGAGCCCGCCGATTCAGGCGGGCTAAAAATTTATCCCGGCTCCTTTCGGAACCGGGACTTTTGCTTTTATTTTATTTTTTACGGCTTCCAGATGAACCAGATGAGAAGATAGCCCGTTATGACCGCCGCAAGAGTGAAGGGCACGCCGTATTTCATGAATGTCGTCGCCTTTACCTCGTGACCCTCCTTGCGGAGAATGCCGATGCCCGCGATGTTCGCGGATGCGCCGATCGGGGTCAGGTTGCCGCCGAGGGTCGCGCCGCAGAGCAGACCGTAGTACATGATCTTCGGGTCGATGCCGAGGTTGACGGCGATGACCGGGATAACGGTGAGCATGGTCGCGGTGTAGGGGATGTTGTCGATGAATGCCGAGAGAATGACGGACATCCAGACTATGACAGTATAGACGATGAACACGCTGCCGGAGCTTCCGCCGACTTTCGATATGGCGTTGCCTATAATATCAATAACGCCCGCGTTTTTGATGCCGCCGATGACGACAAAAAGACCGGTCAGAAGAATAATGGTGTAGTAGTCGATCTCTTTGAATGCGTTCTTGACTATCTCGGTGTTCTTGCGGAACAGCTCGCGGATTATGCCGACAAAGAAGAAGAACATGCAGATAAGACCGTTGGTTATCTCGGGCTTGTAGAACTGACCCTCGGCCGCGTTGCTCTTGTAGGGAATGAACGAAACGGCGATGAGGCAGACAACAGTCGCAATAAGCAGGAAGGTCGGGAACTTGTCCTCAACCTTTGTGCGGTCGGTGATATGTATCTTGTCGTTCTCCTTGCGGAACATGAAGAGGATTATCAGCGCGCTGACAATTGCACCCGCCTCAACGACCCAGAACATGCCGGGCTTGCCCTCGTCAACGAAGAAGTCGGAGAAATCGAGATTCGCCGCCTTGGCGAGCAGAATTGAAGTCGTGTCGCCGACGAGAGTCGCCGCACCCTGGAGGTTCGACGAAACGGCGATGCAGATAATGCTCGGGACAGGGGAGATGTTGAGCTTCTTGCACAGTGCAAGTGCGACGGGCGCTATCATAAGAACGGTAGCGACATTGTCAACGAACGCGGAGACGATGCCCGCGAAAAGGCTCATGCAGACGATAGCCCACTTGACATTGGGCATCTTCGATATAAGAACGTCACTCATCAGCTGCGGCATCTTCGACTCGATAAAGAGATAGACAGTGCCCATGGTGCCGGCGATCATCATGATGACGTTCCAGTCGATTTCGCCGACAGCTGCTTTGAAAGTATAGCTGAAAGAGTTTCCCGAACCGAGGGAGAAAAAGTCCGCACCGAAAAGATCGGGCTTGAATGCGGCAATAGTGCCGAGGACAACGAAGATAACTGCCGATGCAACAGCGACATAGGGGCGGATCTTCTGAAACGCCATCATAAGAATATACGTCGCCGCGAAGAGCACCAGTGCGGTTATAGTGATACTGCTCATGCTTCACACTCCAAAATATTTTTTTCGCAGCGAACACTCAGCGACCGATTTTTTCCCAAAGAAAACGCGCTCCCTACCGGAGCGCGAAACCGCCACTTCATTTTTAGCATGGCAACACAAAAACCGCATTGCTTCAACCTCAAATAAATAATCCGCATATTTGACGGATTATGACAGACTCCACCACTCATTATTCGGCTGCAAAGGACATTATATAAAATTTTTCCATAGCCGTCAAGGACTTTTTGACTATTTTTGCAACTGCCTATATCAGCTCGGATATAACCGCGTTTGAGACGAGAAAACCCTGCCTTGTCAGTGCGATGTGCTCGCTGTCGCATACCGTCAGACCGGCTTTTGAAAACTCAATGCATTTTTTGATCATATCCTCCGGCACGCCGTGTCCGAACCGCTCTTCTGCTTCTGAAAACACAAGACCTTTGTTCAGCCGCAGACGGAGCATAAGATACTCTTCAAAGCTCCCGCCTTCGCCGTCGTCTGTGGGCTCGCAGCCTGCGATAAAGCTCTCTATATAGCGCGGGAAAAAGAATCTCCTGCCGTCTATAAACGAGTGCGCCGCCGGACCTATGCCGAGATATTCGTCGCAGTCCCAGTACTTCAGATTGTGGCGGCTCTCGTATCCGGGCTCTGCAAAGTTCGATATCTCATACTGCATGAATCCGCGCTTTTCGAGCTCCTCGCACGCGGTCAGATACAGCTCGCAGGTCGCATCTTCGTCCGGCAGAGTCAGCTCGCCGCGCTTCTCGTAAAAACGCGTGCCCTCTTCTATTTTTAATATATATGCGCTTACATGGCGCACTCCCGCGTCCGCGCAGAAAGCGATGCTGTCTTTGAGCGAATCGACCGTCTGCCCGGGGACGGCAAGCATGAGGTCGAGCGATATATTATCTATCCCCGCGTCCTGCGCGCGCTTTACGGCGAGCGAAACATCGTCCCTGCCGCTGAGCCTGCCAAGCGCGCGGCGTTCGCCGTCGTTTGCCGACTGCATGCCCATGGATATCCTGTTGACTCCCGCTTCTCTGAGTAGGGCGAAATCAAGATTCTTTTTCGCCGCGTCAAACGGATTGATTTCAACAGTTGTCTCGCATTCTGAAGAAGAAAACTCCCTCGCCGCGCCGATAATTCTGCCGAGCCTCTCCGCTCCCAGCGCTGACGGGGTGCCGCCGCCAATATAAACGGTGTCCGCAGTTATGTTATATTTTGCCGCAAGAGCGGGAATGCGGTGGATAAGCGTGTCGGTGTAGACATTCGCCGCGCTTTCGTCAAGGCGCAGCGAATAAAAATCGCAGTAGGGGCACTTGCTGCGGCAGAACGGTATGTGAATATATAACCCCGCGTTTTTGCTTTTCATTTTCCCGCACCTCCCGCAAATTATCGCTTTATAATAATGTATAATAACACAAAGATGTTATTCAAACAATCCGTATACGGCATTTTTGCCGAATTTTGTGTGCAAAATCACAACTTTTTGTATGGTAATTGTTGCTTTTTGCCAGAACCTGTGTTATAATCAAAAAGCTTGATTTTTTAAATAGGAGGTCGTCTTTTGGCACAGGAACAGACAGCTGCGGTCAATCCGCAGGTAGGATCCGGCGAAGATTCGTCAGGATACGTCTTTCAGAACAGACGCTATGTCGGTACGAAAGAGACTGTCGCTTACGTCGTCTATGATATGTCGCAGAGCTTCAATATCAACGCGTATTCGCAGAGATTCGTCACCAACATCCTTCAGGTCAGCCTGAAGCTGCAGCGAATAGCGAATGTTATCAACGGTATTTGGGACGTTATCAACGATGTGCTTTTCGGTGCGATAGTTGACAAGACGAGAACCCGCTGGGGCAAGTTCAAGCCCTATCTCGTTGCGCTCGGTATCCCCGGCACAATCGGTACGTGCATTTATTGGCTCATGCCCCTCATATTTGCGGGCAGAGGTCCGAACGATATCTGGAAATTCATCGGATATCTTTTTCTCATGGTCGTGCGTGAAGGCGCGGGAACATTCCGCGATATCGCACAGAAGGGTATCCAGTCTACAATAACCCCGCACCCTGTTGACAGAACGAGAATTATCACTATTGCAAACTTTGCCTCCGGCTTCCTCGGAGAGAAGCTGCCCGAGCAGATAATGACCGTTCTCCTTGACCTTATCGGCAGAAATAAGATCAAGCTTACTCTTCAAGGTACTTTTGTCGGCATGGGTATTTTCACTGCCGTTGTCGCAGGCGCAGGTGCTATGTGGTTCTTCTTTATCTGTAAAGAGAGAGTCATGCAGTCCGTCGAGCGTCCGAGCATCAAGGCGGGTATCAAGTCGATAATCAACAACAAGCCGATACTTCTTATGACGCTTTCCAAGATGCTCAGCGGCTTCTCGGTCGGCGGCAGCAAGTCGGATTATCTTATCGACGTTCTGAACTTTGCTTCGCTCAATATTATTACCGGTATCCCCGGCTCGATAATCAACCCCATCAGCTATGCGATAGTTCCGTGGTTCAGACGGCACTTCTCGAGCCGCTTCCTGTATATCATGGGCACATATGTCGGCGATATCCTGCTCGTGCCCGTGTTCCTCGTCGGCTGCATCGGCGGCAAGAAGCACGGACTTTATAAGAAGGTCGTTCCCATGGCGATCGCCCTCACCTTGTGGGAGACGCTGTTTATGATTTTCTACGGCGTGCGTAAGGTCATTCCGACCGAGATGTACAACGAGGCAATGGACTACTGCGAATGGAAGAACGGCTACCGTACAGAAGGCATGACGAGCGTCGCCCAGGGTCTTGCCCAGAAGCTTTCGAGCATCGTCAGCGGCTATATCGCGCTGTTCATCAAGCAGCTTATCGGCTACGACCTGACCGCCTACACAAGAGGCACCGCGCAGTCCGATAACACCAAGTTCGGTCTGTTCGCAATGTTCACCATCATCCCGTTCATTACAACCTCCCTCGGCATCATTCCGATGCTCTTCTATGATCTGAACGACAAGAAGAAGGAGAAGATGTACGAAGAGCTGCTTGAGAGAAGAGCCGCAATGTCCAAGGAGGCAACCTCCGGCGACCTTGAAGCGCTCGAGAAACTCGCAAAGGCTCAGATGGAGATCGGCAACAGCAAGAGCGAGCTGTAAAGACTTCCTCATAACAAATAGAAATTATCCTCCGTATGTAATGTACGGAGGATTTTTTATGCCCGCTTTTTGTATACAGAAATATACAGTTCAAAATTTATACACATTGAAGCAACAATGTTTAATAAAACTGTTGCATTCGCATAAAAATTATGTTATGATTCAAAAGTAAAAAAATGCAGACAGGAGGTAATGCTTTGGCAGAAGAAGTAAAAACCGCTGCGGTCGGCAATCAAGCCGGCGGTAATGCCGAAAATAGCGGATATGTTTATCAGAACAGACGCTATGTCGGAACCAAAGAGACGGTTGCATATGTCGTCTACGATATGTCGCAGAGCTTCAATATCAACGCGTATTCGCAGAGATTCGTCACCAACATCCTTCAGGTCAGCCTGAGGTTCCAGCGTATAGCGAATGTCATCAACGGTATCTGGGACGTTATCAACGATGTGTTTTTCGGTGCGATAGTTGACAAGACGAGAACAAGATGGGGAAAATTCAAGCCTTATCTCGTTGCGCTCGGTATTCCCGGAACAATAGGAACGTGCATTTATTGGCTGCTGCCCATATTATTTTCTGGCAGAGGGCAGGAGGATATCTGGAAATTTATCGGATATCTCGCGCTGATGGTCGTGCGTGAAGGCGCAGGAACATTCAGGGCGATAGCTCAGAAGGGTATTCAGGCGACGATAACGCCGCACCCCGTTGACCGAACCCGACTGATAACGATTGCCGATTTTGTCTCCGGTGCGCTCGGTGAAAAATTGCCGGAACAGATAATGACGATTTTGCTCGACCTAATCGGCAGAAACAAAGTCAAGCTCACCCTTCGCGGAACATTCGTTACCATGGGTCTGTTTACCGCTATAGTAGCGGGCGCGGGCGCGCTGTGGTTCTTCCTTATCTGTAAGGAACGTGTCATGCAGTCCGTTGAGACGCCGAGCCTTAAAGCGAGTATCAAGTCGATAATCAACAACAAGCCGATTTTGCTTATGACGCTGTCGAGTATGCTCAGCGGATTTGCAGTCGGCGGAAGCAAGCAGGACTATTATATAGATGTTCTGAATTTCGCTTCCCTCGGTCTTATCACCGGTATCCCCGGCGCTATTATCAATCCGTTCAGCTATATGGCTGTACCGTGGTTCAGACGGCATTTCTCGAGCCGTTTCCTGTATATTATAGGAGACAAGATATCCGGAATACTGCTTGTCCCCGTGTTCTTGGTCGGCTGCATCGGCGGCAAGAAGCACGGACTTTATAAGAATGTCTGGGTCATGGGTATCGCAATGACGCTCTGGGAGACCATATTCATGATCTTCTACGGCGTGCGCCGCATAATCCCGACCGAGATGTACAACGAGGCTATGGACTACTGCGAGTGGAAGAACGGTTACCGTACGGAGGGTATGACGAGCGTCGCTCAGGGTCTTGCCCAGAAGCTTTCGGGCATCGTCAGCAACTATATTTCCACATGGATAAAGCAGCTTATAGGCTACGACCTCACGCTCTATGTCAGAGGCACGGCACAGTCCGACTCCACAAAGTTCGGTCTGTTCGCAATGTTCACCATCGTCCCGTTCCTCACCGGTATCGTCAGCATCGTCCCGATGCTCTTCTATGACCTGAACGGCAAGAAGAAGGAACAGATGTATGAGGAGCTTCTCGAAAGAAGAGCGGCTCTCTCCAAGGAAGCCACAATGGGCGACCTTGAAGCACTTGAAAAGCTTGCCAAGGCTCAGATGGAGATAGGCAGCAGGAAGCAGGAACTTTAATACACTTTATAAAACAGCAAAAAGTCCCGACAGCAATGTCTGCCGGGACTTTTGCATATATAAAGCTGCATAATATGACAAAACAGGTTGGTGGATGGAGATTTGTAATCTATTAGGCGCAACCTGTAGGGTGCGGCGACCTCGACGCACCGCTGCCGCGACAGCGGCACGAAATCCTCGCAAAAATCTTTTTTTACCTTCGCTATGTACTATAATTAAATGATATATACTCCCCGCGTTTCGGCATTTTCTTTTTATTTGAAAAAGAAAACGCCTGCAAAAGAAAAGCAAACTCAGGGCTCCGCCCCAAGACCCCGGCAACGCCACGTCGCAGTACATAGCTCGCGGCTCTCAATTAGTTGCTCGGCACATTCGCGCGCAAACGCGCCGGAGCTTGAACGAGTGCGCGCTCGTGCGTCTTGCTTCGCAAGCCGTTCCCTCGCTCCTCTAAGAAAGCAGTCAAACACTGCGGTGTGGCTATTGAAAATCTGATAGTTAAAGCGGCAAAGTGCGATGCTATATTTACTGCAAACAGTTGATTTTGACTATGATATAAACGCTATTCTGTTGAACTCGCACACTCACAGCAATCTCGTGTCGTTGATTATCAGCTCGAAGCTGCAATCGAGTCTGGCGGCGGACTTTTTGCAAAGCACCATGCGCTCGAGGAAAATCTCGAAGTATTCCATCACCGGGCAGATGTCCGTGTCGATCTTCAGGCGCAGGATTATTACTCTGTCCTCGCCGTCAACCTCAAGCTCCGAGTCCACGACCGCGTAGTTGACCCTGTCGTGAATGTCCGTGCTGACCGTTTTGCTGTTTCTGACGCGGCTTCTGCGCACGTCGCTCTTGTCCGCGAGGATGAGCGCCGCGGCGATCGGGCTGACGGGTGCCGCCGTCTTTTCGTCGTGGTGTCCTATCGCGCCGACTATCAGCGCGATGTCTTTCGGGTTTATGTCGAGACTGCGCAGAATGTTGAACGCGAGTATGCCGCCGCTCTGCGCGTGGTCGCATCGGTTTATCATGTTGCCGATATCGTGCATGTATCCGGCGACCGCCGCGAGCTCGCATTCGTGGTCGCTGTAGTTAAGTATTTCCAGTATCTCGCGCGACATTTTTGATACCGTGCCCGCATGGGCGAGTCCGTGCTCGGTGAAGCCCAGCTCGCCGAGAACGCGGTTGCCTGCGAGGATATAAGTCTTGAGCTCTTCGTTTTCATGAATTTTATCGTAAAGTTCCATTTTTTGCACCTCTTTTTTCGCTTTACAGCGTAAAAAATTTGTAAAAAACCTGTTGTCTATCTTTTCTTTTGCCTACTTTATGAGTATAATATAACCAATAAAGAGTCTGGAGGTAATTTCAATGTCCACTGTATTAGTAACCGGCGGCGCTGGCTTCATCGGCTCGCACACGAGCGTAGAGCTGCTCAACGCAGGATATGATATCATTATACTCGATAATTTTGTCAACAGCAAGCCCGAAAGCCTTAAAAGAATAAAAGAACTTACGGGCAAGGATTTCAAATTCTATCAGGCGGATATCCGCGACGAAGAGGCGATGACCAAAGTTTTCGCCGAGAACAAGATCGATGCGGTCATTCACTTCGCGGGTCTCAAGAGCGTCCCGCAGAGCGTTAAAGAGCCGCTCAACTACTATGACAACAACATAGCGGGCACGGTCTGCCTGTGCCGCGTGATGGATAAGGCGGGATGCAAGAAGCTCGTCTTCAGCTCGTCCGCCACTGTTTACGGCAGCAAGAACCCCTCTCCGCTCAGAGAGGATATGCCGACCGGCGGCACCACGAACCCCTACGGCACGACAAAGTATTTCATCGAGCAGATACTTCAGGATCTGTGCATTTCCGACAGCGAGTGGGGCGTGTCCATCCTCCGCTACTTCAATCCCATCGGCGCGCACAAGAGCGGGCGCATCGGCGAAGATCCCAACGGAATCCCCGGCAACCTCATGCCCTATATCACTCAGGTCGCCATCGGCAAGCTCGAGTGCCTCAACGTCTGCGGCAACGACTATCCGACCCCGGACGGCACTGGCGTGCGCGACTATATCCATGTTGTCGACCTGGCTCTCGGCCACATAAAAGCCCTCGACAGATTGCTCAAAGTCAAGGGCTGCGAGGTCTATAACCTCGGCACCGGCAAGGGCTACAGCGTGCTCGACGTTGTCAAGGCTTTTGAAAAGGCGTCGGGAATCAAAATCAACTACAGAATAGCTCCCCGCCGCGCGGGTGATGTCGCCTGCTGCTATGCGGACGCGACAAAGGCAAAGGAAGTGCTCGGCTGGCAGGCGCAGTATGATATCGACGATATGTGCGCCGACTCGTGGCGCTGGCAGTCGCAGAACCCCAACGGTCTGGAATAAGCTGTTCGGAAAGGAACCGGTTTGACGGAACTTTTTGAAAATATACAAAAGCCCGAGACTGCCGTGCTTATCGGCGTGGATCTGGGCGAATATGACTGCGAGGCGTCGCTCGACGAGCTTGAGGAGCTGGCAAAGACCGCCGGCGCCGAGGTCGAAGCGCGCGTGACTCAGCGGCGCGAGACTCCCGACTCCGCGACCTTTATCGGCTCGGGCAGGCTCAAGGAGATAAAAAACTTCTGCGCCGATAACGACGTCGATCTGCTTATCTTCGACAGCGAGCTGACTCCCTCACAGCAGAGGAATATTGAAGACATAACCGACGTGCGCGTCGTTGACCGCACGCAGCTGATACTCGATATCTTCGCCGCGCGCGCAAGAAGCGGCGAGGGCAAATTGCAGGTCGAGCTGGCTCAGCTGAAATATCTGCTCCCGCGCCTCGGCGGCAAGGGAACAAGCATGTCGCGTCTCGGCGGGGGAATCGGCACGCGCGGACCGGGCGAAACAAAGCTCGAATCCGACCGCCGCCACATCCGCCGCAGGATAAAAAATCTTGAGGACGGGCTTGAGGCGCTCTCGCGCCGCAGGAAGCTCGCGCGCGAACGCCGCGAAAAGGACGAAGTCGAGACGGTCGCCATAGTCGGCTACACAAACGCCGGAAAATCAACGCTGATGAACGCGCTGACCCAGGCGGGCGTGCTTGCGGAGGATAAGCTCTTCGCGACCCTCGACCCCACCTCCCGCGCGCTGACTCTGCCGGACGGCAGAAGAGTTATGCTCATAGACACGGTCGGATTCATCCGCCGCCTGCCGCACGGACTTGTCGAGGCGTTCAAATCGACTCTCGAAGAAGCGGCGAGCGCGACGTTGATACTCAATGTCTGCGACGCTTCGTCGCCGGACTGCGCCGAGCATCTTGAGGTCACGAACAGGCTTCTCGAAGAGCTCGGATGCAAGGGCAAGCCGATAATCGCCGTGTTCAACAAGTGCGACGCCGCGCCGGATCTCTCGTGGCTCTCGGCGGGACTGCACAGCGTCAAGATATCCGCGCTCACGGGAGAGGGACTGGACAGGCTTTTAAACGAGATGGTCAGGGCACTGCCGCCCACGCGCAAAAAGGTCACGCTCCTGCTCCCCTATTCCATGGGGTCGGATGCCGCGCTCCTGCGCGAAAAAGGCGCGCTCGACCGCGAGGAATACCGCCCGGACGGACTCAAAATGACCGTCACTGCGGACGCAAAGCTCCTCGAAAGATATAAAGATTATATTGTATAATAAATTGTATAGTAAAGCACCGACCTCCGGGATATATCGGGGGTCGGTGCTGTTTATAGTGGTTGACTGTTTCCGTCGCAACGAGCTTTATCGCCGCGTCGCTCACACTCCTGCGCTCGCCGCTCTATGGGCTCGGCTACGCCGCAAACGACATTGTATTAATTATTATGTGGATAATGGCGACTGTCGACGACCCGTCGTATCTGCCGATGATAGTCTGTTTCTCGGTGTTCTTTATCAATGACTGCTACGGCTTCATCAACTGGAGAAAGATCAGGCAGCGCCAGGGAGAGACTGCCCCGACGCAGTGAACTTGCGTGTGTAGTCCGCTATCTCAAGCGTGCGGTCGGATTTTTTGGCGGCGATAAAGATAAAGTGATATTCGCCGCTTTTCTCGGGGAGGGTGTTGAACTCACCGGTGTCGGCATTATAGATAAGACAGAGGTCGTATTCGCCGAGCGTAAAAGCCGGGGCGCAGCCCTGAAGCTCGGTCGGCAGCTCTTTTTTCCAGCGGTCGTCACTTTTGGCGTTTTGAAAAAATGCGTCGAAGCTCGTCTTTTCGCAGAGCACCGATGAGCGTACCTCACCCTCGAACAGCTTGTTGATTACGCATTTTTCGCTCTGCGGAAGCTCGATATTTATCTCTGCGGCATATTTTTCGGCGGCAAGATTGTCGGATATGTACGAATCTTTGAAAATCGGCGTAAACGAGCCGTAGACTGCAAGGATGACCGCGAGAATCAGCCCGACAACTATATTTCTGACGTTGCGTATGCCCTTTTTGTTTTGATAAAAGCCGAAGATTATTGACGCTGTCGGTATCGGCAGGAAGAGATAGAAAATCCACATTTTGTTCACGGCTTCGCCCAGAGCGAAGCTTGACGGAACATCCGGAACTGCGGCTTCAAGGGCGGTGAGCGCGAAAAACGGGCAGAGTATGGAGAGGATTATCAGCAAAATCGATATCACTTTCCCCTTGCCGGACGCTGCGACTGTGTTTTTCCCCGCGCCTATATACGGCCTGACCGCATCGCACAGCGGCTCCGATTTGCGCAGGATGAATAATTTTCCCCCAAGGACAAACACTGCATGCGTCTGATTTTCGAGAATCTTTGACACATCTCCGTAGCGCACGACAAATCGGCTCGAAAGCTCGCCGCGGCGCATGACGGTTATCACCATCCTGTCCGCATAGAGATCGTATTCGTATTTTCTGTCTGCACTTTTTTGCAAGGCACTCTTTTTGTAAGAGCCGGCTCCGATTATCTGTTTGATAAGGACGGCTATAGTGAAAATCAGCGCGGCAATGCAAAAGCCCGGAATGTCGATTCTGTCGTCGCCGATGACGGACGCAGAAAGAACTATGGTAAAAAGCACCGCGACGAACAGCGTTCTTAGAATACGCGGCATGAATACAATGCGCGTTGCGGATTTTATGTCTTCCGGGTTGTATGTTATTTCGCCGTGCTTATGCGGGATTACTGCCGCGGGTGCTTTTTGCGGACTCTCCGTCTGCTGCTCCGACATGAGCGCGTCGAACGACACGCCGAAGATATCTTTTAATGTATATATGTTGTCGATGCTCGGCGCAGTCTGCCCGGTCTCCCACTGGCTGACCGTCTGGCGGCTGACCGAAAGTTTATTTGCAAGCTCCTCCTGGGACATACCGCGCTCTTTTCGCAGAGCCTGTATCCGTGATCCGATCGTCATAGCTTTTCTCCTCCCTTTTGTGGTTCAATTATATCAGAGAAGCCTGCTGTCCGCAAGAAAGCGGCGTTTGCATTTGTCAAGCGGCACTTGCGAAGCCGTAAAAATTAAATAAAAAATAAACATTTGAAAATATGCTCATATTTGAAGTAAAAAAGTCGAATCTTCTGTTATATTATATAGAAAGCAAAGGACAGGAGGCGATACCGTGAAAAACAGGCATGAGGGTCTTGCCGAGATGAAGAAGGACGGCGTGACCTACTGCAATATGTTCTGGCTGTTCATGTTCGGCAATGTGCTCGGCGTTCTGCTCGAGGGTACATGGTGCAGGCTGATTTTCGGCCACTGGGAGACGCATGTCGCAACCATCTGGGGACCGTTCTCTTTGATATACGGCGTAGGCGCAGTGATGTTCTACATAAGCGGCGAAAAAATACGGAGCACCGGTTACAAGGGAGTTGTCGCCCGGTTCTGCTCTATCGCGATAGTCGCCACGGTCTTTGAGCTCGCCTGCGGGCTGCTGCTCGAATACGGCATGGGCATGAAAGCGTGGGACTACTCAAAGAGCTTCATGAACTACAAAGGTCTAATATGCCTGAAAATGACGCTGCTCTGGGGACTTGCGGGCGTTATCTTCGCCTATATGGTCGTGCCGAAGCTCAAAAAGGTGTTCGCGCGTATGCAGGGCACGGGCTGGAAGGTCGCGTGTGCCGCGTTATCGATATTTATGATAATCAATCTCTCGTTCACTCTCGTGTGCATGGTGCGCTGGAGAGACCGCCGCGCGGGGATTGCCGCGACAACGCAGATCGGTCAGTATGTCGACAGCAAGTATGACGACGCGATGATGTCAAGCCGCTTCTGCGAATGGCATGTTATAAAAAAATAAGCAAAGCTATTTTGCAATGCGGGACTGCTTTCGGGCGGTCCCTTTTTTGTTGCGACTTTTTTGTTGTGTGGTATACTTTGGCATATAAATCTTACGGAGGAAGAAATATGCAGTGTATTCTCTCCGCCCTCGTGGCGATCATTATCGCGATCGCGCCGGTGTTCAATATCCCGCTGACCGTTGTGCCGCCCAAAGGCGAGCTGCCGCACGAGAGCGAACCCGCGCCGTCGGAGCTTTCGGTATATGACAAAGTCGTCGGCGTTGACGACTCGGTGTTCTATATCTCCCGCCCGAATGTGGAAAATATGAAAATAATATATGCTTCCGATTTCGGCATGGACAGCAACTCGCAGGACAACACGGACGCTTTCTGCCGCGCGATTGATTACTGCCGCAGGAATCCGGGCACGCGTCTTGTAATAGATGCCGGGGAATATAGTTTTTCTCCGCAGAATACTATCGGCCTAAATTCGCTCAAGGATGTTCTCATTGACGCCGAGGGCGCGGTGTTCGTCTTTGACTGCGACAGATATTTCGAGATAAGCGGATGCGAAAATTTTGAGATAAAAGGGCTTGCCGTCGACTGGGCTTGGGACGAATCCCGTCTTGCTTCCGTCGTTAAAATCGAGAAGCGAAACACGATAAAGCATACGTTCGATATGCGCTTTACCGAGCTTGACGAAGTGCCCGAGGATATCGCCGTCATGGTGATGACTCAGCTCGACCCCAGGACGCTGACCTTCGGCGCGGCGGGCGAGAGCAAAGAAAATTATATTTATCAGCACCCCGAGATAATCAAAAGCATTGAAAAAGTCGGCAAAAACGTTCTGAGAGTGACCCACGACGGCTCGCTCGACGAGTTCAAAAACCGCGAATGCTATCTTGTTCGCCACTATGTCTACGGATCTCAGGTTTTCTCGGTCTGCGGCGCGTCGGAGAATATTACATTTGACGGCGTGAAGATATATTCCGCCGCCGGCATGGGCTGGCTCTTCACTCAGCGCGTCAGCCGCTATCAGATACTGAACTCGTTCATAGGCATTCGTCCGGGATATGAAAAAACGCGCCACATCTCGGCGACCGCCGACGGCGTGCATATCGCGGACACGAACGGGTATTTCAGAGTCTCCGGCTGCGATTTCAGTTATATGGGCGATGACTCGCTCAATGTCCACGACAATCTTCTCTATATAAAACAGCGCGTGTCCGACAATGCGCTCACGATGTATGCGAATCAGTATCTGCTGACTATCGGCGACACGATGAAATTCAAGCTCGGCACCTATGCCGATATAGATTTTGAGGCTAAAATAACCGACATCTCCGCCGACGGCGTGATAAGTTTCGACAGAACACTGCCCGAAGAAATAGCCGCCGATACAATAATGTATATCGCCGACTGCGACAGCGGAAATTATGTCATTTCAAACAACTATTTCCATGAGCACCGCGCACGCGGACTGCTGCTCCAGAGCGACAACGGACTCTGCGAGAACAACCGATTCTATAAAATAATGGGTCAGCAGATAAAAATAGTCATGGACATCATGCCCGGTCTCTGGTACGAGGGCACGGGAGTCAACAATCTTGTTATCCGTAACAACGAGTTCAAGCTCGGCTGCTACAGCGGCTGGGATTCCGCCATCAGAATAGAGACAAATATCGCGGGCAGCGGGGCGCAGGTCGCGGCGTTTTCGAATATAACCGTCGACTCCAACCGCTTCATAAACTGCGAAAACTATATACTCCGCGCCGACAATGTCTCAGGCTTGAATATTACAAATAATAAAATAATCAACGCGCGGAGTATCGACGGCATTGATTTGAGATGCGGGCGCATTCGCCTTGGCGACTGCTGCTCGGCGGTGAAGATAAGCGGTAACCGCTGGAACAAAACACCGCTCGCCCCGTTCGGCGATATAATCGCCCTCGACCACGGGCTCAAAGCTTTTCTTTGAAAATCTCCCGGAGGGATAAAATGAGCGAAGTAACAATCAGAAAATATAAAAGCGGCGATCTCCCGGAGATGATCGCCGTATGGAATGAGGTAGTCGAGGGCGGCGTGGCTTTTCCGCAGGAGGAGACGCTCGACAGTGTCAGCGGGGAAAAATTCTTCGCCGCGCAGACTTACTGCGGCGTCGCCGAAGTTGACGGAAAGGCGCTCGGACTCTATATCCTGCACCCGAATAACATCGGCAGGTGCGGACATATCTGCAACGCGAGCTATGCGGTCTCATCCAAAAGCAGAGGACAGCACATCGGCGAAAAGCTGGTGCTCGACTGCATCCGTCAGGCGCATGAAGAGGGCTTCAGAGTGCTCCAGTTCAACGCCGTCGTCAGGACGAACATCCACGCGCGCCACCTCTATGAGCGCATCGGCTTCAAACAGCTCGGCACTATCCCCGGCGGCTTCAGAATGAAGGACGGCAGCTACGAGGATATCTGCCCGTATTATATAGGGGTCTGATAAATTAAGCCCGCCGCAGTGCTTTATGTGCTGCGGCGGGCGAGTTTTATATTTGAGTGCTTTGCAAATGAAATTTGCCGTGAAATCTATTCGCCCCCCGCAGGAAAGCTGTCGCGAAGTGGCCGAGGGGTTGTTTCGCTTCGCTCAAAGTAAGTAGGGGCGGATATCATGTCAAGCGAAACATGGTAAACAGTAGTGTAAGGACATGGTATACAATTATTAATATTAAAATTTTCCATCTTTTTTTGCCCTTTGTTTTCCGGCGATAATGCCGCGCGGCGCGGAAAAAATAACGGTGTCCGCAGTGCGGACAAAATCAAAAAGGGGGCGGAGCATGAAGCAAATCATAAGATTTTTCAGCGCGGTCGCGCTCATGCTCTCGGTGGGAATTTTTTCCTGCGTCGCTTACGGCGATATCCAGCTGCCCGACGAATACAGCGTCGTCGCGGGCAGCGGCACCGATATCGGCGAGAGCGTGTTTTCTGCGTCCGCGTCCGCATCGCCGCAGGGCGAATATGAGCTTGAGGTAAAAGCGTTCGGGGTGTTCCCGGTCAAGACCGCAAGGGTGAAAGTGTCTCAGCGCAGATATGTCTCCGTCGGCGGCGAAATTTTCGGCATCAGGCTCTATACGCGCGGCGTGCTGATAGTCGGGAGCGAGGAGATCGAAACGGCGTCGGGCGCAGTTGACCCGGCGGCTCGCGCGGGGCTGAAAAAGGGCGATATTATTTTAGAGATAAACGGTTCGCCCGTCAGCCGAAACAATGATATCTCCTCCGCCGTTGAGTCGAGCGGCGGCGACGAAGTTGAGCTGCTCATCGAGCGCGCAGGCAAAAAGCAGACGGTGAAACTCCTGCCCGCGCGGAGCAAAGTTGACAGCAAGTTCAAAGCCGGTCTGTGGGTGCGCGATTCGTCGGCGGGAATAGGAACGGTGACTTTCTATGACCGCAAAAACGGAATTTTTGCGGGGCTCGGTCATGCGGTCTGCGATGTTGACACGGGCGAAGAGCTGCCGATATCCGGCGGCGACGCGGTCAATGCCGCGGTAAAAGGCTGCTATAAGGGCAAGGACGGTTCGCCCGGCGAGCTGTGCGGTGTGTTCGCGCCGGGAGAGATAGGCGAGCTCTATGAAAACTGCGGTATCGGCGTTTACGGCGCGTTTAGCGAATTGCCGAAAACCGGGGAGATGCCCGTGGCGATAGCCGACGAGGTCAAAACCGGCAAGGCGCAGATTATCTCGACCGTCGACGCAGACGGACCGCAGTATTATGATATCGAGATAACGAAGATCTATACAAAAAGCGGTCAGCGCAACATGATAATCGAGGTGCGCGACAAGCGGCTTATTGAAAAAACCGGCGGCATAGTCCAGGGCATGAGCGGCAGCCCGATAGTCCAGAACGGCATGCTGGTCGGCGCGGTGACTCATGTTTTTATCAACGATCCGCTCAAGGGCTACGCGATATTTGCCCAGACGATGGCGGAGGAGGCGGAGCGCATATCTTCGCCCGGATATTCCGCCGCTTCGTAGCAAAATTGGAGCATAAAATAAAAATTGCCAAAAAATGGTAATTTATTATTGACATTTATTCCCATATATGGTAAAATCCAATTGAAAAATCAACCCGGAGGTACTAATTATGGGAAAAATGTTAAAAATCATGCTTGCACAGGACACGGACACTCAGACGGGCTGCGCCGCGGCACTGCGGGCAAACGGCTTTGAGGTCGAAACAGTCCGAAAGGACGGCGCACAGATACTCCGCCTTTTCAGGCAGGGAAGCAGACCGGACGTGCTCATCATGGACGCTTTCATGCAGGGCACGGACGCGATAGGCGTGCTCGGCGGACTTGCCGACATGCACCTTGAGCCGCGCCCGCTGGTGTTCGTGACCGCGTCGAACGCGAATCCGCGTCTTGAGCAGGAGATAACGCAGAGCGGCGCAGACTACTATTTTATTAAGCCCTTTGACACGCAGATACTCGCACAGAGGATAAAACAGCTGACCGGGCTTTCCGCCCCGGCGCAGGGAAACATAGTTGCTTTTTCCGCGCAGGACAACAGCCTCGAGGTCACCGTCTCCGAGATAATGCACCGCATCGGCGTGCCCGCGCACATAAAGGGCTATCAGTATCTGCGCGAGGCGATAATCCTCGCGGTCAACGACGATGAGATTATGAATTCCGTCACGAAGCTTCTCTATCCTACAGTCGCAAAGACCTTCAAAACCACTCCGTCGCGCGTTGAGCGCGCCATTCGCCACGCAATCGAGGTCGCCTGGGACAGAGGCGATGTCGATGTGCTCAACTCCTATTTCGGCTACACCATCCAGAACTCCCGCGGCAAGCCGACCAACAGCGAATTCATCGCAATGATATCCGACAAATTGAAGCTCAACCTGAAAATTTCTTAATTAATATTGAAAGAAAACCTCCGCATGACTTTTGCCATACGGAGGTAATTTTATTAGCCCTGCGTGAGCGTGAGGCTCGCCGTTATCGGGAAATGATCGCTCGGATAGACTCCATCGTAGGTCGTTCTGACAACATTGTAGCTGTTGACCCTGAAGCCGGTCTTGGAGATCATTATGTAGTCGATGCAGTCGTCGTCAAGGCGTTTGCCCCAGTTCTGATAGGTGCAGCTCTTTATCGGATCCTTGGTCTGATATTTGACATCGAGGAAGTTCTCGGTCGCGCTGCGATATGTCTCGGTGTCCTCTTCAACATTGAAGTCGCCCATTATCATCGCGGGCAGCGAACCGAACTGCGCTATCTTGTCGAGTACAACGCCGATGCCCTTTATCCTCGCCTCTTCGCTGACATGGTCGAGGTGCGTGTTGAACACGACGAATTCGAGCCCCGTCTGCTTCTCCTTGAGGATAACATAGCTGCAAATTCGATAGCACGCGGAGTCCCAGTCCTTGCTCATCTTTTCGGGAGTCTCGGAGAGCCAGAACGAGCCTTTGTCGATAAGGTCGTAGAGGTCGGTGCGGTAGAACACCGGGCAGCCCTCGGAGAAAGTCGATTCGTCGCGGAAGGTTATGACCGAGTCATAGCCCTGAAGCGTGCGGCACATATAATTATACTGCCACTTCGTCGCCTCCTGGAAGCCGATAATAGTCGGCGCTTCCGTTTCGATGTTCTTGACGATGAGATCGGCGCGATAGAACCAGCTCTTTTTGCCCGTGTCCGTGACGTTCGCGCAGCGCAGATTGCAGCTCATGATGCGCATCTCCCCGCGCTCGAGCGGCTTATCCTCGATGACCGCGGCGTGCTGATTCTGCTTATAGTGCGGATAGTAGATGCAGAAAATGCACGCGACAGTGATGAGCGTCGCAAGCACGACACACAGCAGGCAGATAAAAACCTTCGTGCCTTGTTTCATTTGATCCTCTCCTTTGATAAAAAATTATATATCCTGTGCGCCACGCGCACTGAGTTGCGAGGTTAATTTTTTCGTTTGAGGTTAAAAAATGTGTCTTTGTAGAGTGCGGTGACCCAACAATATTATATCGTAGGGGCGGATATTATCTGCCCGCGAAATCTGTACAGGATTTTGATGTGCAGATTATAGATGTGCTCTCATACTTTTTCACTATTCACTTTTACCTATTACTTTGAGCGAAGCGAAACAAAACCCTCAGTCTTGGCTTCGCCAATCCGGCTTCCCTGCAGGGGAGCCAAAAGCAGGCGAACCTTGTTTGCTTGCCTTTAAAATCTACGCAATTTTAAACAGCGCACTTCGTAGGGACAGCCCTTGCGGCTGTCCGTTATCGGCGGCGCTTCGCCGATGTTACCCGCCTTAACTTTTCGGAGGCTTGGGCTTATCGGTGCAGCCGATATAAATAAAGCCGCGGCAAACTTTCGCCTGATAAAACAAAACTGCGCGCCGCAAGAGCGGCGCGCAGCGGCATTGCTTTTTTTTGATTTTTATCAGTCGTCGTGATCGCAGTCGCAGTCGTCATCGCCGCAGCAGCAATCGTCATCGAAATCGAACTCGAGCAGAGTGCCGCAGTTGGGGCAGTCAATGCTTCCGTCCTCAAGGATGCCGTCGTCGACGCAGATAGTCTCGCCGCAGTTGGGGCACTCGATCTCATAGCAATCGTCGTCGCCGCAGCAGCAGTCGTCATCGTCCTCATAGACATAGCCCTCGAGATCGGAGAGATCCTCGTCTATTTCGTCAACCTGATCGCTGACAACATCGAGACCCTCTTCGAGATCCGAAACGCTCATAGCCATGTCGTCAAGAAGCTCGATGATAGCCTTGATGACCTTGACTTCGTCTTTCTTTGCGTCGAGGTCGAGACCGTCGACAAGACCTTTGATATAAGCAACTTTCTCAGTAACTGTCATTTTGCTTTCTCCTTTCAAAAACAGCCGTCGGCTTTTGAATTACGGAATTCTTACGCTCTGCTCAGATACTCGCCGGTGCGGGTGTCAACGATGACCATCTCGCCCTCTTCGATGAACAGAGGAACCTTGATCTCTGCGCCGGTCTCAAGCACTGCGGGCTTGGTGGCGTTTGTCGCGGTGTCGCCCTTGAAGCCGGGGTCGGTCTGGGTGACTTCGAGAGTAACGCTTGTGGGGGGCTCAACGCCGAAAACATTGCCCTTGTAGGAAAGGATCTTGCAAACGGTGTTCTCCTTGACGAACTTGAAGTTGTCGGAGAGGTCGCTCTTGTTTATCGGGATGAGCTCATAGCTCTCGGGATCCATGAAATAATAAAGATCGCCATCGTTATAGGAATACTCCATCTCCTTGCGCTCAATATAAGCGGTGGGGAATTTTTCCGTGGGGTTGAATGTGCGCTCAACGACCGAACCCGCGATAACGTTTCTTATCTTGGTTCTGACGAATGCCGCGCCTTTGCCGGGCTTGACGTGCTGGAACTCTATGATCTGATAGACATCGCCGTCCATCTCAAACGTCACGCCGTTTCTGAAATCGCCTGCTGAAACCATATTGTCTCCTCCGATATTTTAGACTTACACATTTATTTTATACTATTCAGCCGTATATTTCAATACTTTTTTTCATCAGAATGGGCTTTTCTGCGCGCTGAGCTTCAGATGCTCGCCGGCATATATCAGGTCGGGGTCTTTTATTCTGTTTATCCCGACGAGGGTTCTTATCGGAACGCCGGTGCGGCGGGATATATAAAAGAGCGTATCGTCCGGGCGCACGACATAAAATTCTCCCGACATTCTGGCGCCGGGTATCGAGAGCTTATCTCCCGCATATATCGTTTCGCCGCGTTCGAGCCCGTTCCTGTCCTCGAGTGCAGAGAGTGTGACGCCGAACTTCCCGGCTATTGATATCGGCGTGTCGCCGCGCCGGACGGTGTATATTTCTTCGCCGCTGCCGCGTGCTGGCAGGGTTATTCTCAGCCGCTCGCCCGCGAATATCCTGTTGGGGTCGACTATCCTGTTCTCTCGGGCTATAGCCTCAACTGTCGTGCCGTATTCCCTCGCTATCGCCCAGAGAGTGTCGCCTGCGCGGACATATACCGTGAGCGTCCGTGTTCGCGCGCGGACGGTGGTTCGCTTCTCGCCGTCGATGCGCCCCGAGTCGGAGAGGAATATCCCCTCGGTGAAAATATTGCGGTCAACGTTGCCGTAGATGCCGCCGACTCTGCCCTCGTCCGTATACTGGAAGCCGACCCACTCGCGCCATTTTCCGTTTGTCGAGGGCTCGTCTGCGCCGTACTGCGCCGCCCAGAGCGGATATTTTTCGGCGAGCGCGCGGCTGAATATATTCCTCGCGTTTGAAAGGTCGCTGTATATCACGGCTTCCCGCTTCGTCAGCGCGGTCAGCTCGTCGAGATAAGCCTCGGATATCGCGTTTATCTGCGAGACGGAGAGCGAGCCGAAATATTCAAAATCCATCGCAAGGCGCATATCCGGCTCGCGACCCGCCGCAAGGGATGCAAAGAACCGCGCCTGCCTGCGCCCCTCATCGACCGAGCGGGCGGTGACATAGTGATAGAAGCCGATTTTCAGCCCCGCCGCCTTCGCTCGTTCGTAGTTTTCGGCGAAGTATTCGTCGGTATATTCCCCTGCGCCGACGCGGATATACACCGCCTCTATCCCGCTGCGTCTCACTTCTTCAAAATCTATCTCGCCCTGAAATTCGCTTATATCTATCCCGCGGTACTGCCGCCCGCCCGACGGCGGAATCGCCCGCGCCGGGACGAGCGCGGCAAAAACAAGCGCCGCGATGCAGGCGAGAAGCACCGCCGCCGCGCCCGTGAGTCTGCGTTTTATATTCATTTTCCCCTCTCCTCCGTCATTTCTGCCGATTATTCGGCACTATATTCTATGCCGCAGAGCAAAGAAGAGCAACGGAGATTGAAATGGCGGTGGGAATAATATATAATTTGATCAATGAATCCGGAGTTTTTATAAGCGACGATAGGGAGGGTATATATTATGAAAATGTGGGAAATGCTTTAGACGGCTTATGACTTTTGGAGACCCAACAAATACGGGATAAAGCCGTACTTATGCAAGGACGGAAGAAAGCACCCGGTTGCAATTATATGCCCGGGTGGAGCATATTCAATGGTGTGTTCTTTTGTTGAGGGTATGCCGATAGCAAAGGCTTTGAATAAATGCGGATATCACGCAGTTGTTGCATATTACAGGACAAAGAAGAAAGCCCGTTTCCCAAATCCTCACGAGGATTTGAAACGTGCGATTACAGATACTTTTTCTCACGCGGAGGATTGGAATCTCGAGACTGACGGCTGGTCTCTTTGGGGCAGCTCGGCGGGCGGACATTTAGCGGCAAGCTTCTGCACTCAGGCAGAGGATAGGTTCAAACCCTCGGCATTGATTCTGAGCTATCCTGTTATTACGCTCGGCGAATTTACTCACGAGGACAGCAAAAGAAATCTGCTGGGCGATAAGCCGGACGTGTCAATAATCAACCGACTTTCCGTTGAAAAGCAAATCGACTCAACTTTTCCGCCGACATTTGTGTGGTACGGGACGGCGGATAATGTTGTTGACCCAATAAACAGCCGGAAGCTGGAATCCGCGCTGAAAATGGCAGGTGTGCCGTATGAAGCCGAAACTTACGAGGGTATAGGTCACGGTGTCGGTCTTGCTGTCGGAACCGATGCTTCAAAGTGGTTTGAAGATGCGGTTGAATTCTGGAAGAAGCAAGTAAATCGGCGATAACACAGCGTCGGCGGAGTTGACACAAAATTAGTTTTACATGGGAATAAAATTCGCTCTGAAGACTGCCTGCTGTGTACCTCTTCCGAACACCTCCATTCCACTAAAAAATCCGCTCCCGGTACCCTCGGGGCAGATTTTCCTCTGCGCAGTTTAAATTCTGTTTAACAACCTGCTTTACAATTATATCTGATGAAATATAAAGTCAGCCGCAGGGAGCTTTTATACTCTCTGCGGCTGATGCCTTTTTATTATATAATTAAAAGTTTATAACCCCGAGATGCTCAAGGAGTATCTTGACGCCGATGCCCATAAGAATAAGTCCGCCGGCGAGCTCCGCTTTGTTTGTGTATTTCTCTCCGAAAACATGGCCTATCTTGACTCCCGCAGCGGAGATAATAAATGTCGTCACGCCGATAAACGAGGCGGCAGCCCAGATGTTGACTTTGAGAAAAGCGAGTGTGATTCCGACTGCGAGCGCGTCGATGCTTGTCGCTATTGCGAGAACGAGCATCTTTGTGAATTTCAGCTCGTCGCGGTCTTTGCCTGCGGCGTCGCGCTCAACATCTTCTTTTTTGAAGCTCTCGATGAACATCTTGCCGCCGAGAATGAGAAGAAGCACGAAAGCCACCCAGTGGTCATAGCGCTCGATCTTGTCGGCAAAGCCCGTGCCGAGGAAATAACCGATTATCGGCATAAGAGCCTGGAAGATGCCGAAATACGCGCCGACTATCGCGCTCTGCCCAAGGCTCGCCTTTTTCAGGCATACGCCCTTGCATATCGAGACGGCGAACGCGTCCATTGAAAGACCGACTGCGAGAATGAAAAGTTCAGCTAAACCCATATTGATTCCTCCGTTTTTTTCGGGGCAGGGAACAAAAAAAGACCCACCTGCGCCCTTTGCGCAGATAAGTCTCATCAATTAAAGAGGCGAAAGCCTCTTTATAGCAGGACCAGATATAGATCAGTATGTTGACCCTGCTGCGCCGCAAATCAGCGCCGATTACTCCCCTATCGCTTCGGGCAGTATAGCGCATCGCTTTAGTTTTGTCAAGCGTATCCGATTGAATTTTGCCGTTTGTTCTGATATAATCTATCGTGGATCAGGATGCCATGCGGTGTCCGAAGCTATATTTATGCAGAAAGAGGTCTTGCTATGAGCGGACGCTTTGATGAGCTTCGCTGGGAATATCCGCAGTTTGTCTACAGCGGCTATTCAGTCAGCGAACATGAGGATGGGCTGCACTTGAGCTTTGATTTTTCTATCCCCGGTCTGTGCGAGTTTCATCCGCAGACGAGGCTCGACGGAAAAAGTCTTGATATATTCAATTCCCCCGTGTCGGACTACGCGAAGAGAATGGTTTTCTTCATCGGTCTCGCGGAGGCGGTCAGCTACTGGAAATGCGCCTGCCCGCCTGTTTTCAGAGTCGAGTGCGGCGAAATGTCCGAGGATGACAAAGCTTTTTTCAAAAAGCTCTGGTTCAACGGACTCGGCGAGTTTTTCTATCGAAACGGGATAAAGACGGATATAGACTCTTTTGTGCGTATAGACGCGCCGGAGCCGAAAAATATTCCGCAGTGCGAAGATTATGTCTCATCGGGGATTGAAATTGTCCCCGTCGGCGGCGGCAAGGATTCGGCGGTTACGACCGAGCTTCTGCGCCCGTTCGGCGATAAGCTGAGATTTTTCACCGTCAACGACCAGCCTGCGCGCACCCAGTGCGTTCTCGCGGGCGGCTACAGCGAGGATAAAATAATAAAAATTTACCGCACTATAGACCCCGAATTGCTAAAACGCAACGCCGAAGGCTTTTTGAACGGTCACACTCCGTTTTCGTCGGTCGTGGCGTTTATATCAATGTATGCGGGCTTTATCGAGGGCGCCGATGACGTTATCCTCTCGAACGAGTCGAGCGCTAATGAGTCGAATATCGGCGGAGAAAGCGTCAACCATCAGTATTCAAAGTCGTTCGAGTTTGAGCGCGACTTCGATGAGTTCCGCCGCCGCAACTTCCCGCAAAGCGCGGTTTATTTCAGTCTCCTGCGCCCGTTCTGCGAGCTTCAGATAGCAAAGCAATTTTCGCAGTATAAGCAGTATCATCCGATATTCCGCAGCTGCAACAGGGGGAGCAAGAAAAATATCTGGTGCTGCGAATGCCCAAAGTGCCTGTTCGTTGCGATAATGCTCTCGCCGTTTTTGCCGCCCGATGAGCTGAACTCAATATTCGGCTGCGATATGCTCGCGAAAACGGAGCTTGAGACCGACTTCGACGGCCTCTGCGGCTTCACGGGGCTCAAGCCCTTTGAGTGCGTCGGCACAGCGGACGAGGTCGTGCTCGCATTGACGCTGACGGCGGAAAAATACAGAAAATCCGGGCTTGAAATGCCCGCGCTCCTGCGCCGCTTCTGCGAAAAGAACACTGCCCACGCGGATTACTCCCTGCTCTCGGGCTTCAACGAAGAGAATCTTATCCCGAAAAAATTTGATGAATGTGTAAAGAGGATGTTTGAATATGTATCAGCAGCTGATTGACCATCTGAGAAACAAGCGCATAGTCCTGCTCGGCATGGGGCGCGAGGGTCACTCGACCTATAATTTTATCCGCCGCTATCTGCCCGAGCAGAAACTTATAATCGCGGACGCAAAGCAGGTCGAACTCGATAATGACCCGAATGTCGAATTTGTCTGCGGAGACGGCTATCTCGGCGCGATAGACCGCGCGGATATTGTCATAAAGACCCCCGGCATTCCACTCCTTCATTTCAAGAGGCCGCAGGGTGTTGAGATAACCTGCCAGACCGATCTTTTCCTGCGCTTCTCCGGCTTTACCTGCGTCGGCGTGACGGGCACAAAGGGTAAGACGACAACTTCGACTCTCATTTATTCCATGCTCCGCGCCGCAGGAAAAGAGGCGTGCCTGATAGGTAACATGGGCTATCCCGTTTTTGATAATATCGAGGACTGCGCGGGCGAAATAGCCGTTATCGAGATGTCCTCGCATCAGCTTGAATTTACTTCCCGTTCGCCGCATATTGCAGTGCTGACAAATATATATCCCGAGCACCTCGACCACTACGACAGCTTCGAGTGCTATGTCGGCGCGAAGCTCAATATAGTCCGCAACCAAAGTAAGGGCGATACATTTATATATAACTCGGATCAGGGGCTCGACGGCTTCTTCGACCTGAGCAAATATCCGGGCGAAGCGGTCGGAGTCAGCGTCCATACGCCTGGCGCCGAGAAGTACCGCGACATAAACAGCCATCTTCTGGGCGAACACAATATCCAGAACTGCATGTTCGCCGCCGAGGCCGCGAGACGGCTCGGCGTTTCGGACGAAGATATCATGAAAGCTCTCAAAAATTATGAGGGCATCGAGCACAGAATGGAATATTTCGCGACGGTCAAGGGCATAAAATTCGTCAACGACTGCATCGCGACTATTCCCCATTCCGTCATGTGCGCCGTCGAGGCTCTCGGCGATGTTGACACGCTGATTTTCGGCGGCATGGATCGCGGGCTCGACTATTCGGCGTTTGAAAAGGCGCTGGAGAAGAGCAGTATAAGAAATCTCGTCTGCCTGCCCGATACGGGACACAAGATCGGCATGCACATGGCGCAGAACGGGAGCGAAAAGAAGATAATTATCTCGGAGGACATGGAGGGCGCAGTGCGCGCGGCGATGAGCGTAACGCGCCCGGGCTGCACCTGCCTGCTCTCGCCCGCCGCTTCGAGCTACAACAAATATAAAAATTTCGAGGAAAAGGGACGCCATTTCAAAAATATAGTGCGCCGCTATGCCGAGATGGGCGGGGAGAAAGCATGAGAGATTTTCTGAGCGAAGAAAAGGGACTCTGCGCCGAGGTTGAATCCCTCTGCATGACCGACCCCGACTCCGCGCACGCGCTTATCGACAGCGTGATATCGGACTGCGGCGAAGTGAAATCCGACCGCGCGCAGTCCGCGTCCGTTTCGCGCGTCTGCTGCCGCTTTCTGATGCACAGAAAGATGAAGAGCCGCCTTGTTGACACGCTCAAGACGGACGACGGTCTGCGAAAAGCGATTTTCGGCGAGCTCAACACATATAAATACAGCCTTGTTTTCCTGTTCCGTCGGCTCATACGCCTGAACGAAACGGAGCTGACGCAAGAGCTTCTGACCCTGCTTGAAAACAACCCCTACCGCGACGACAGCGCAAAAGATTACTCCGACCGCTGGTCCCTGCGATTCATAATCGACGAGGCTCTGCGCGCGCCGGACGATTATCTCGACCTGAGCGAAGAGAATAAGAATGTGATAGACGAAGTTAGAAAAGGACTGTAAAATCCGATTGTTATCGGCTGCACACTGTTCCGCCGCCGGTAATATTTGCGGCGGCAAGGCGCGCTCCCCAACATCATTCACATCACGCAGGCGAGCACGAGGGTTTCCTCAATGCTTTTATACACGCTCTCAAAGTCGCTCAGCGGCAGAGGATTTTTGCCTTTCCCGAGTTCGAATGTGAACGACGGAATGCCGAGTGCCTCTATCGTCCAGTCCTTGAACCCCGCGTGTGAGGCAAGCCCCGCATTCTGCACGAGCGTATAGCCGCTCGCCGCGGCGAAAATTTTCGCCAGATGCTCGCCGCGCTCCGGCGTGTGCTCCCCGTATTCATAGTATATCTCTTCGCCCTGACTGTGCAGGGCTACAGCTGTTCGCGGCATTCGCCGCATGCACAGCTGAACAAGGGCGTTCACCTCCGGCTCGGTCTGCGGAGCATATCCGCCGAACCGCCTCGGCGCGGGCGCGATTATCCCCGCTTCGATTTCCAGCGCCTTTGAGAGATCCCACCCGGCATTGAAGTTGTGGTTGAGGTCGACCCCGCGCGCGTTCGCGTTCCAGAGATCTTGGCTTTCACTCATAGCGCGCTCAACGCAGTCTCTGTATTTTCCCGCCGTCTCTGCGCCGTGCAGGGCTATTTCTACCCCATCGGGGTTGACGCACGGGACAAATATTATTTCCCGCCGACTAAGTGCGCCGCCTATGTCGATTCCGCACATTGTCTGCCTGTTCTTCGCACTCAGGCACAGCCGCTCTGTAAATCTCAGCGTGACGAGTGCCGTCAGCCGCTCCTGCGCGTGGAAGCACGCCGCTATGAGCACCGGGTTTGCGCTCCTGCCGAATCGCAGGGCGAAGATTTTTCTCCCGCAGGCGCTTCGCCCGGCTATCTCGACTTTTAAAAACGGATATTCCGCCTGGAGCGAGCATACGCTTTTCTTTATATATGCGTAGTCCGGCTCGCTCGGCGTGAAGATATATTTCAAAAAAATCACCCCCGGAAAATAATATTTATTTCCCCGCGGGATAAGACCTGAACGGAGGCTTATATATGAAGCTCGACGAAAAAACGATTGAAAAAAAGTACATCTACAAAGGCAGGATAATCAATGTCCGCACCGACACCGCCGAACTGCCCAACGGCAAGCAGGCTCTGCGCGAGGTTGTGGAGCATCCCGGCGGAGTGACAGTCGCCGCGCTGACTGATAACGATGAACTGATGTTTGTGCGTCAGTTCCGCTATCCGTATTCCGAAGTCCTGCTCGAACTGCCTGCGGGCAAGCTCGAATACGGCGAGGACCCGTTTGAAGCGGGCAAGCGCGAGCTGCGCGAGGAGACGGGAGCCGTGGCGGAGCACTATATCGACCTCGGAAAATTTTATCCCACCCCGGGCTACTGCGGCGAGATAATCCATATGTATGCGGCGAAGGGGCTGTCCTTTACATCTCTCGACCTCGACGACGATGAGTTTTTGGCGCCGGAGAGAATACCGCTCGAAAAGGCGGTTGAGATGGTCATGAACAACGAGATACGCGACGGCAAAACGCAGACCGCCGTGCTCAAAGTTGCGCAGAAGCGCAGAAAGGGCGAGATATGAAAATTGTTCTTGCGTCGTCCTCGCCGCGCAGAAAAGAGCTGCTCCAAACGGCGGGTATAAACTTTGAGATAGATGTCGAGGGCGTTGACGAAGTGCCGCAGGGCGACACGCCGGAGGAAAAAGTCTGCTCGATAGCGGCGCAGAAATGCCGCCCGGTGGCGGCGCGCCGACCGAATGACTGCGTGATAGGCGCGGATACGGTCGTCTCCGTTGACGGTGATATTCTCGGCAAGCCGCACGACAGAGAGGACGCAAAAAATATGCTCCGCCGCCTCTCCGGCAGGGAGCACACGGTATATACCGGAGTGTGCATCTCGGCGCACGGAAAAGAAACCGTGTTCAGCGAAGCGACGAAAGTTAAATTCTTCGATCTTACAGATAAAGAGATAGCGGACTATGTCCTCAGCGGCGAGCCGATGGACAAAGCCGGAGCCTACGGGATACAGGGACTCGGCTGCACGCTTGTCGAGGGCATCAGCAGCGACTACTTCAATGTTGTCGGTCTGCCGGTCGCGCGCGTGGTGCGCGAGATAAAAAAGATAACGGGAGCGAAAAAATGAAACTGCTTGTGACAGGTGCATTGAGAATAACGCCCGAGGAATCGGCGGAGCTTGAAAATCTCGGCTATGAGATATATTTCATGCCCGACGAGCGGGTCGCCGTGCCGGATAACATACCCTGCGAAGAGATAGAGGCTATCATCTGCAACGGGCTGTTTCTCTATACTCCGCCGGATAAATTTCCGAAGCTCAGAACTGTTCAGCTGACGAGCGCGGGGCTCGACCGCGTGCCCATGGACTACATGGACGCCCACGGCATAAAAGTGTTCAACGCCCGCGGGGTCTACAGTGCGCCGATGGCAGAGTTCGCCGTCTGCTCGGTGCTCGGATTCTATAAGCGGAGCGCATTTTTCTCGGCGGCTCAGTCGGAGCACCGCTGGGAGAAGCACCGCGGACTCGAGGAACTCGGAGGAAAGCGCGTTGTGATAGTCGGCGCGGGCAGCGTCGGGCGCGCTTGCGCGGACAGGTTCAGGGCGTTCGGCTGCGAGATAATCGGCGTTGACAGAAAGACAGATGTTGACGGCTTCGATAAAATATATTCAATAAGTGATATCCGCGCCGCCGTGAGCGCGGGCGATATAGTAATATTCTGCCTGCCGCTGACAAAGGAGACGGAGCATATCGCGAACGCCGAATTGCTCTGCGCGATGAAGGACGGGGCGGTCATAGTCAACATTTCGCGCGGCGGAATAATCGATACCGACGCGCTCATAACCGAGCTCAAGTCCGGACGGCTCAGAGCCGCGCTCGACGTGTTCGAGCAGGAGCCGCTGGACGCCGGCAGCGAGCTGTGGGATCTTCCGAACGCCGTGATAACTCCGCACAATTCATTCGTCGGCGACGGCAACCGCGCAAGGCTCTTTTCATTGATAATAAGCAACCTGAAATAAGACTGCCGCCGGGCAATTCAACTCGGCGGCAATTTTTACATATGCCGAAAAATTTTTGAAGTACATCTTTTTTTATGCTCGTTATTATTGACGAAAGCGCAAAGGAGGTGGTAAAGATAGATCGCGAAGAAAAGTTAAAAGAGCTCATGGACGGCTACAGCAAGCTCGTCTTCAGCATATGCTACCGACTGACTAACGACTACTTTACCGCTGAGGATCTGACCCAGGAAACTTTCCTGTCCGCCTATTCCTCGCTCGACCGTTTTGACGGGCGCAACGAGCGCGCGTGGCTGAGCCGAATAGCGACGAACAAGTGCCTCGATCATCTAAAGAGCGCGGCGTCGCGAACGTCGCCCGCGGAGGATGACGAACTGGAGTTCAGAGCCGGCGCCTCACCGGGACTCGAGGACGAATATATGAACACCCAGCTTGGACGCGATGTCAGAGCGGCGTGCGAAGCGTTGAGAGAACCCTACCGCAGCGTGGCGGTCGAGTATTTCTGCGAGGATATGCCGCTGTCAAAGATAGCCGAGAGAACGGGCGAACCGCTCAAAACCGTCCAGACCCGGGCATACAGAGCAAAGAAAATGCTCAGAGAAAATCTGAAGGAGGTCATACTGCAATGACACACGCAGACGATAAAGAATTAACGCTCCTGCTGCGCGGCGGCTTGAGCGAGAGCGAAAAAGCAAAAGTCATGGAGCACATCGCCGAATGCGACGAGTGCGCCGACCGTATGGCCTGCTTGACGCTCGACATGGCTTGCGTCGACCCGCCCGCCGGCATGAACGAGGATATCCTCGCCGCCGCGGCGAAAGAGAAGACACGCGAGAAGCGCAGACAGGATAACCTGCTGATGTATTCCGTGAGAGTGGTCGCGGGAATATGTGCGGCGCTTGTGATGATATTCTCCGGCGCTTTCAAGCACATATCGAAGATAAACGATATCGACATGTCGAAGATAAACGACAAGAGCCGCTCGATAAGCCAGTCGATTGACGAGAGCTTCAACGAATTCAAACAGAAAATCTCTGACTTAGGAGGAAATAATAATGAACAAAAAGAATAAGATACTCTTTTTCCTGTTTTCACTCATCCCGGGCGCGGCGCATATGTATATAGGCCTCGTCAAGCGCGGACTTGTTATAATGCTCGCGCTCGTCGCAGGAGTGGGACTCGCCATGATGACCGACACCCCGGCGTTTTTGCTCGTGCTTCCGGTGCTGTGGTTCTACAGCTTCTTCGACGCATGGAACAAATATCATCTGCCCGAGGATAAGCTGGCAAAGGTTCGGGACGACTTCCTGTTCTTCTTGAACGCCATGCCCGAAAATGTTCGCTCTGATCCGCGTTTTAAGAAAGTTGTTTCCGCAAATGTTTTAAAGGTCGGCGGCATTGTCGCGATAATAGCCGGAGCCTATCTTATCTGGGATCAGATAATCGTCAATGTTCTGAGCCGCCTGCTCAGCGAGACGGGCGCTGGGATTCTCAGCGAAGTATCCTACAGACTCCCGCAGGTCGCCGTTGCGGTGCTCCTGATAGTCATCGGCGTCAAGCTCATCACGCACAAAAAGCGCGAGCTTGACAGCGAGAATAACGACAGCGAAGAGGAGGACAAATAACATGGCGGCAAAACGCGTAGGCTCGGTGACGCTCGGTCTGACTCTCGTCGTTTTCGGCGTGATGTTTTTACTCAGCGCATTTATTAAGAGCTTCAACTACCTCGATGTAATAAAATTCTGGCCTGTTATCTTTATATCTCTCGGCATTGAGATGCTCGTCCACGCTTTTTCGAAGGATGCGGAAAAGGCAAAGCTTGATGTTCCGTCCTGCCTGATGACCTGCGTGCTCATGCTCTTTTCGATGTGCCTCGCCGGCGCGCAGTATGCGATGACGGAGCTTGTTCCCTATATCCAGGCGCACGCGTAAAAGAGGTGCCGGATTGAAAAAGAAACTGAGAAAAAGAATCTCCGCGGGGCTGATGATCTCAGTCCTCGCAGTCATGGCGGCACTGCTCGCGGTCTTTGCGATAAGACCGCATCTGCGTTTCGTCGCCGGGGAATATCTCGGGCTGAACACCCGAAAGATAACGGTCGCGAAGATTTCGCCCGAGCTTGACGAAATAAATATCGACGCTCTGCGCGCCGATTCGCGCGTAACTTTTGACCAGAGCCTGATGCTCGTGAACTCCGAGCATCCTCTGGATGATAACGACAAGCCCGATCTTGCGGAATACAAAAAGACGGGCGTCATAATGAACGCCTGCGCCGCAGAGAGCTTTTCGGAGCTGTCCGCCGCGGTGATGGAAAAGACCGACTGCAAGCTCCTTGTCATGAGCAGTGTCCGCGACGCGGACGAACAGAAAGAGCTCTACAACAGCGATTCCTCGACCGCCGCCGCGCCCGGCGCGAGCGAGCACCAGACGGGACTCGGCATAGATGTTTATGTCAAAAACTTCGCGGGCGAGGGCTTTGTCAAGAGTAAGGCGGGGCAGTTCGTAAACTCCGAGTCGTGGAAATACGGATTTATAATCCGCTATCCGTCCTACGGCAAGAGCTCGACGGGCATAAAATTCGAGCCGTGGCACATTCGCTATGTCGGCAAGCCCCACGCGGCGATAATATACAACGACCGCCTGACGCTCGAAAAATATATCGACTCGTTTGAAACAGGCGAGTGGTACTCCGCCGACGGATATTTGATTTCAAGGCAGACTGTCGGCGAGAGCGTGACGATGCCGAAAGCATTCGGCTCGGCAGTTATCTCCCCGGACAACACCGGCTGCTATATAATAACAGTTAAACAGTGAAAAGCAAGAAACAGAAAATCCGCCAAGCGAAAGCAAGGCGGATAATTTTATTGGTCCTCTTCGTCGAGTGTGTCTTTTCCAAAGGCTTTTATATAGCTCTCGGTGAGGTCTTTTATTATAATCGGAACTTCCTCCTCGTCCAGTATTCCGTCGAGGCGTCGCCGCTGCTGATAACACTGACACGGAAAACCTTGTCCTCGTGGTTTTTGGAGGACTGGATCAGCGTGTTTTCGATATTTTCCGTGCCTTGCTTAAAATTTACGGCATTCTCCGTTTCCGTGGGGAGCTTCCCGCAGCGCAGCAGCGTGTCGATGTCGGATTGCAGCCTGATTTCCAAGTGATCTTCAAAGACGAGAATCTTGTCGATCAGCAGCTCCAGATCGTTCCGCTCCAGCTTGTCCTTTTCCAGAATGTCGCGGAACACATCGATGGCGGTCTTGGCCACTCGATTCACCTGAATGATGGTGTTGCGCTTGTCGGACAGCAGGTCGATCTGGTGGTTGATGCCGTCGATCTTTTTTTGCAGGTCTGCTTCCATCTCGTCATACAGCGCCTCGATGGAAGCTTCCTGCTCCGGCTTTTTCATAATCTCCCGGATGCGCTGACGCTTCGTCACCTTCAGCTCCTCGGTGAGATCGGCCAGCACCGCTGCCAGATTGTCGGCAGACTGCTCCGTTTCCGCCACCTGCTCGGTCTCGCGCTTCAGCTCCGCGTTGAGCTGTTCCAGCATGGCGGCAGAACTGTCCGCCAGCTTCCGCACATAGCTTTTCAGCAGCTCGTCCAGCCGGTCAACGCGGATATGGTGGCTCGTGCAGCCTTTCAGACCGCGACGGTGATACGTCCCGCAGGTGTATGCGGGGGCCAAATCGCTGCGGCTCATGGCGAACAGCGGGCTGCCGCAGTCGCCGCACTGCAAAAAGCCGGAGTACACATTGTCGTTGATCTTGACGCCGCGATAGTTATTGCGGCTGCGCTTTTCCCGCAGAGCGCTGGTGATGGCGAAGGTGCGGTAGTCGATGATGGCCTGATGGTGGTTTTCAATGACGATATGCTCATCGTCGTTGCGCTTGATCTCCTTGCCGTTGATCTTGGCGCGGGTATACTTGCCCTGCCGGAGCGTGCCGATATAAAAATCGTTGTCCAGAATGCCCTGCACCGTGGCGATGGCCCAGGCGTTTTTGGCTTCCCGTTTCGTTTTCTTGCCCGCCGCCTCCTTGCGCATCCGCTCGGACATGCGCGGCGTGGGAACGCCTTGATCGGTGAGATAGTTGGCGATTTTCTTGTAGCCCCAACCGGCGTTGCTGTAAAGGTCAAAAATCCTGCGGACGGTCTCGGCTTCCGTGGGGATGATCTCAAACTGCTTGTCCTCGGTTACGAGATAGCCGTAGGGCGCGGCGCAGATCCACTCGCCGTCGTTCTGCCGCCGCTTGATGACGTTGCGCACCTTGCGGGAGGTGTCCGTGACGGGCATCTCGTTCACGAGAAACTGGAACTGGATTTTCAGCCAGTCGTCGTCATTCGGAAAGTCGATGTTATCGCCGATCGAAATGATTCGCACGCCCGCGTCGCGCAGGTCTTCCAGCTCCACAAGGCCTTTTCAGCGCTGCGGCGGCGGTTGAAGAGCAGCAGATCCCGCGTGTTCTCATAAAGATCGCCCTTGCCGGACTCGAACACGGCAACCATGTATTTCTTCGTCTTATACTTGGCGTAAATCTCTTTTAGCCCCTCCCGCAGGACGGGGTCAATTTTTTCTGCATTCGTCAGCCAGATTTCAACAAGCTTCTGATCGTCCCTGACGTTCATCTCCAAATAGAACCAGCCTCCTTTAACATCTTTAGTTTCCTCATCTTTCCTGCGGCTTATGTTGGATGCGGAAATTTACGTTGACCGGATCGCAGATATGCGGATCAAGGATATGAATACGGTTCTGGAAGCTACCCGCCAGATAGTTCTGATGGAGCATGGCGAGGAAGCTAACGATCTGTACCTCCATACTCTGAAAGCGGCGCAGATACAAGAGGAAGAATATTTCGAGCATCTCGTTGCGGACAATCTGAGCAGCATCCTGCGGGACATCCGGGAGGAACACAGGACAGATGCTCTGACCGCGGACGATGACCTGTCCGCTGTCGCTGTGCAGAAGCAGTTGATGGAGGCCGTACATTTTGAGGGCAGCTCCGAGGAAAAGAAAATCCGCGCGTACCTTGCAGCACTTGGAATTGATTACGACACGCTCACGAAAGAAGAGTTTGTTTCTCTGATTGGAATCCTCAAGAAGTCCAAGCACATGAAAAGTCCCATCAGCCAGCGAAGAAAAACGACCATGACCCACGGCAAGGGAAAACGAAAGAAACGCGGAAACAAAGACGGCGCTGCGGCGGGACGAGGGCTGTATATACCTTCACTTCCTTTTCCGGCCAGTCGGATTTTGCTTTCCAGAAATCCTGCATTTGTGTCACCTTGGTGTCACAAAATCCGCCTGTCCTCCTGCCGCTGAAAAGTGTCTGCCTACCACTATCTGCCCTCATAGCAGATGGCGAAGCCAGCCCCTTTCCCGCGTCAGCCGGAAGCAAAGGTATAACACACTAGACTTTGCAGAGCAAAATCGTGTGCCAACAGGGATGCTGCGCGCCCCTATTGGAAACCCTGCGTCAAAGGGGATTTTCCCCTCTGAACTCCCCATATTTTCTTCGCAGACGGGTACCCAAACTGTAAAAACGCAGTTTGGAACACCTGCTCAGAAAATGCAAAAGGAAGTCCGTACCGATGAGTGGCGGATTTCCTTTTTTGCTGACAATCTGAAATCGTTACGATACAGCTTTCGATTGTCAGCGCCTGCGAGGGGACATGATGCGTAGCAGACGACAGCCAAGTTCTAATTTTATCATTAATGCAAAAATGAGGAAATTGATATTGACAGCGATGTAATTCAAGGATATACTATAATTGTATCATTCGATAAGATTTGATGAAATTGAAATTCAAATGAGGGCAGTGCATGAGAGCGTTCGACTTCAAAACAGAATACAACAAATTGCTGACGCCAGAGGTCGTGGCCTACCTGACGCAGATTCACGAATATAAGGGGCAGCAAAATCTCTTTATCGAGGCTAAAGAGGATGCGTTGTCTGAACTTCTGGAAGTTGCGAAAATTCAGAGCACAGAGGCATCTAACCGCATCGAGGGAATTATCACCACGGATGACAGACTGAAGAAAATCGTGCGTGATAAAACAATGCCAAAAACTCGCAGTGAAAAAGAGATTGCCGGATACCGTGATGTGCTTGCAACGATTCATGAAAGCCACGATTTCATTCCTCCAAAGCCATCTATCATTTTGCAGCTTCACCGGGATCTGTACAAATACAGCGGTAAGTCCATCGGCGGCTGCTTCAAAAATTCGGATAACGTGATTGCCGAAGAACTGCCGGACGGCCGGAAGATTGTCCGGTTTGAGCCTGTTCCTGCGTGGGAAACGCCGGAGGCTATTACGGCGCTGTGCAGCGCGTTTGAAGCGGCTATGCAGGATGCTGAACTCGACCCGCTACTGCTGATTCCCATCTTTATACTGGACTTTCTCTGTATCCATCCCTTCAACGATGGCAACGGCCGCATGAGCAGGCTCCTGACACTGCTGCTCCTGTACCGCTCTGGCTATATCGTTGGCAAATATATCAGTATTGAGAAACTGATTTCCGACACCAAGGAAACCTATTACGAGACTCTGCAAGCCAGCTCCTATAACTGGCATGAGGGAACCAACGACTATGCCCCCTTTGTCACCTATATGCTGGGTGTTCTGGTGGCGGCGTACCGGGATTTCGAGAGCCGGATCGAGCTGCTGACCACCAAGGGCCTGTCCAAGCCCGACCGGGTGCGCGAGATCATCAAGAACCACCTCGGCAAGATCACCAAGAGTGAAATCATGGCCAAATGCCCGGATATCAGCCAGATCACCGTCCAGCGCGCGCTGGCAGATCTGCTGAAATCCGGCGAGATCATCAAACTCAGCGGCGGGCGCTACACTTCTTACACTTGGAACAGGGAGAGAGAATAAATGATTACAGGTGAACTGAAAAACAAAATCGACAGCCTCTGGGATATTTTTGCGGCGGGCGGACTGGTGAACCCGCTGGATGTTATTGAGCAGATCACCTATCTGATGTTCATCCATGATCTGGATGACACCGACAATCTCCGGGCCAAGGAAGCTGCCATGCTGGGGCTGCCGTATCAGAGCATTTTTGCGGATGAGGTGCAGGTCGGTGACCGTACCATCGACGGCCAGCAGCTTAAGTGGAGTGTATTCCACGATTTTCCCGCCGGAAAGATGTACAGCGTGATGCAGGAGTGGGTGTTTCCCTTTATCAAGAACCTTCACGGCGACAAAAACAGCGCCTATTCCAAGTATATGGACGATGCCATTTTCAAGCTGCCCACGCCGCTTCTGCTGTCCAAAGTGGTGGATGCGCTGGACGAGATTTATCGCCTGATGAACGAATCTCAGGCGGTGGATGTGCGGGGCGATACCTATGAATATCTGCTGAGCAAAATTGCCCAGTCAGGCCTCAACGGCCAGTTCCGTACCCCGCGCCATATTATCCGCATGATGGTGGAGCTGATGGACCCAAAAGCGGACGATGTGATCTGCGACCCGGCCTGCGGCACTTCCGGCTTCCTTGTTTCTGCGGGTGAATACCTGAAGGAGCACCGCAAAGAAGAAATCTTCTTCAACCGCCAGAAGAAGGATCACTATATGAACCACATGTTTTTCGGCTACGACATGGACAGAACCATGCTCCGCATCGGCGCGATGAACATGATGACCCACGGCATTGACAATCCCTTTATCGAATACCGGGACAGCTTGTCCGATCAGAACCCGGACAAGGAAAAGTATTCTCTGATTCTTGCCAATCCACCGTTCAAGGGCAGTCTGGATGCCGACATCGTTTCGGCAGATCTGCTGAAAGTCTGCAAGACCAAGAAAACGGAACTGCTGTTTCTGGCTCTGTTCCTGCGGATGCTCCGCATCGGCGGACGCTGTGCCTGCATCGTGCCGGACGGCGTACTGTTCGGCTCGTCCACGGCGCACAAAGCCATCCGCAAAGAGCTGGTGGACGGCAACCGGATGGAGGCCGTGATCTCCATGCCCAGCGGCGTATTCAAGCCCTATGCAGGGGTGTCTACCGCGGTGCTGATCTTCACCAAGACCGGCCACGGCGGCACGGACAATGTGTGGTTCTATGATATGACCGCCGACGGCTTTTCGCTGGACGATAAGCGCAGCCCGGTGGCAGACAACGATATCCCTGATATCATTGCACGGTTCCACAATCTGGATGCCGAAAAAGACCGCCAGCGCACGGAAAAATCCTTCTTCGTGCCCAAGGCAGAAATCGTGGAAAATGGCTATGACCTGTCCATCAATAAATACAAGAAAACCGAGTATAAGCCCGTGGAGTATCCGCCTACCAACGAGATTTTGGCGGAGCTGCGGCGACTGGAGAAGGAAATCGGTACTGCGATGGATGAACTGGAGGAGATGCTGAAATGAAAAAGAGAGTATATGACTACATTTGCTGTCACCCGGATGCAAGCATTCACGACATTGCGTCTGCAATAGATAAACCGGAAATGGAAGTCTTGAAAACGGTAGATGCTCTTTATGGGGAAGGGTATATTACCTTAAGTCGAATTGTTCCGCTCAGTCTGGAGAATTCTGATAGCTGCCGGTACTCTGCGACTGGCAAGCAATATTCTGGTGACTAAATTCGGATTTGTGGGGATGATGAAATGGACTATGTCAAGCTAAAAGATGTTTGTACAATCAATATGGGACAGTCACCCAGTTCTGATAGCTATAACGAGAATGGGCATGGTGTTCCCTTTTTTCAAGGCAATGCTGACTTTGGTGAGAGGTATCCGGTAACGAGAAAGTGGTGTTCTGCCCCTACAAAAATGGCGGCTCCGGAGGATATACTTATTTCAGTCAGAGCGCCTATTGGGGCAATGAACTACGCCAAAGAAGAATGTTGCATCGGGAGAGGCTTAGCTGCATTGACCCCTAATAGGGAGAAAGTAGCGCCTGAGTATATTTTTTGGCTATTGAAGGGTAAAAATGAAGAATTGAACTGTAAAGGAACAGGTAGCACCTTCAAAGCTATTGGGCGAAATATATTGGAAGAAACTCTTGTGCCAAACATTTCATTAGAAAAGCAGACTGAATGTGCTATCATTTTGGAAAAGACATACAGAGCAATTTTATCGAGAAAGCAGCAGCTTCAAAAGCTGGACGAGCTTGTCAAAGCCCGATTTATCGAACTGTTCGGTGATCCGATGACTGATGTTTCCAAGTGGAGCGCATCGACTATCGGGGAGCAGTTCAATGTAGCTAGCGGTGGAACTCCCGCCACAGGAGAAAAGGCATATTGGGAAAATGGAACAATCCCTTGGATAGGTTCTAACATGTGCCAAGACACGATGCTGAGTGAAAATGACGGAAAATTCATCACAGAAGAAGGTTACGCACATTCATCAACAAAATGGTTCCATAAAGGAACGGTGCTGGTTGCATTGGTTGGCGCAACTATCGGAAAAACCGCATTATTACGATTTGATACCACAACCAACCAGAATATCGCAGCAATCGATGTACCCCCAAACGCGGCATTTTCATCAGAATTCGTTTTCTATCACATGCAGATGCTCTATTCAAAGTTCATGGAGATAGGGAGCGGAAAGTTTAAAATGGCAAATCAAGGCTTTATACGGCAGTTACCTTTAATTTGCCCCCCAATGGAACTACAGGAGCAGTTTGCGGCCTTCGTCGAACAGACCGACAAATCAAAAGTTGCCGTACAGAAGGCGTTGGACGAAACACAACTACTGTTTGATAGTCTGATGCAAAAATATTTTGGGTGAGGTGAAGCAAAATGGCATGGTTTTCTTCATTAGACTCAAGCGCAAAGGTTGCGTTGATAGCTCCAATAGTAGTTGCCATTATAACCGGCATTTTTGGACTCATAAAAAAAGTTCTTTCAGGAAAACACAAATCTAATTCTACTACAATCAATCAGACATCGTCTGGCAGCAACAATACGTTTATCGGAATCCAGAACAACCATAAAGGAGGGAAAAACGATGAATGACAAGACAGAAATCAACCAAAATGCAGGACTTGGCTCACACGGAAATACGTTCATCGCAGAGCAGTATATTGGATTATCCGTGGCAGACGCTACGCATATGGCCTTTTCCATGTTTCGAGAGTATTATCCACAGTTGCGGGAAGAGCTACTATTTGATTTGCGCAAAATGCTTGAAGAGAAGTTGAAAAATATACCATCAGAGAATATTGTTCCGCCATCCCCAAGAATTGCAGTACCAACTCTACAAAACGCAAGTATAACGGAAGATATAGAAATAAGAGAACTGTATGCCCAACTACTGGCTAACTCTATGAACGAGACAATGAAAGATGGAATTCATCCTGCCTTTGTAGAAATTATTAAGCAACTTAGTTCTGATGAAGCTAAAATTCTTCGTTACATGTCTTCAAATACAATTATACCGACAATTACCCTTCGATGTGTAAATGAAAAAGAAGAGGGTTACGATGTTGTAAAAAATTTTTCTAATGTCGGAGAGCTAGCCAAATGTGAATATCCATTTGAAGTCGGTAAATATTTCGATAATTTGATTCGCCTTGGGCTACTTAAAAACGCTATGCTTGCTTCACTCACAAATAAAGCCCTATATGAGCCGTTAAAGAAACACCAATATTTAGAATCGCAAATCAACACGATTACGCATCAGGTACATCCATTCAACAAGCCAGAGTTTGAGGAAAGTTATATCTCAATAACCGACTTTGGAAAATCTTTTTGCGAAATTTGCTTATGTACTACAGAAACAATTACACTAGGCTTTACTCCAAATCCGTAAATCCAGAGCAATGAATGTGAGGTGAAACCCTATGACCAACTTTGACATTTTCGCTGCCGATCCGCAATTCGAGCCCTTTGCCTCCGTTGCCGTTTCCGCCGAGCGGATTCTACATATCGATCCCTCCGCCTGCGTGCTGAACTGCCGCAGGGCGATGGAGTTTGCCGTGAAGTGGATGTATTCTGTGGACAAGGCGCTGGTCATGCCTTATCAGGACTCTCTGGTGAGCCTCATGAATACTGAGGACTTCCGGGATATCGTTGGCACTGACCTCTGGCGGCGTATGGATTTTATTCGCCGCACGGGCAATAACGCCGCACACAGCGGTAAAAAGATTACCGAGGAGCAGGCGGCGCTGTGTCTGGAAAACCTCTATGTATTCTTGGACTTCGTGGCCTATTGCTATGGTGAGAACTACACAGAGGGGCATTTTGACCGTTCCTTGCTGATGCAGCCCGCCGAAGCGCCCGCAGTTCCTTCGCAGACGATACCCGATGTGGATTTTGCAGCCCTTATGGCGGAGAATGCCGCTTTGAAGGAAGAGCTCACCGCCCGTCGTACCGCGCAGCAGCAGACCTATGTGCCGAAGCCGCTGGATTTGTCCGAATACAAGACCCGGAAACTTTACATCGACACCATGCTCACCGACGCCGGTTGGACGGAAGGGAAGGATTGGCTGAACGAGGTGGAACTGCCCGGTGTGCCAAACAAGTCCGAGGTAGGTTATGCGGACTATGTGCTCTACGGCGATGATGGCCGCCCGCTGGCAGTGGTGGAGGCTAAGCGCACATGCGTGGATGTGGCCAAGGGACGCCAGCAGGCAAAGCTCTATGCAGACCTGCTGGAAAAGAAGTATCACCGCCGCCCGGTCATTTTCCTGACCAATGGCTTTGAGACCCGCATTACGGACAATATCTATCCCGAACGCAAGTGTGCCGCTATCTACTCCAAGCGGGATCTGGAAAAACTGTTCAATCTCCAGAGTATGCGGACGAGCCTCAAAAATGTCATGGTGGATCGGAAGATAGCCGGACGCTATTATCAGGAGGACGCCATCAAAGCTGCCTGCGATGCCTTTGCACGCAACCGGCGCAAGGCGCTGCTGGTCATGGCCACCGGCTCCGGAAAAACGAGAACAGTTATTGCCCTATGCGATGTGCTGCTCCAGCATGGTTGGGTGAAAAATATTCTCTTCCTTGCTGACCGCAACAGTCTGGTAACGCAGGCCAAGCGCAGCTTTGTGAATCTGCTGCCCGATCTCTCCGTTATCAACCTCTGTGAGGAGAAGGATAACTACACCGCTCACTGCGTCTTTTCCACCTATCAGACCATGTACAATGTCATTGACAGCGTACAGGATGAAGACGGCAAGCTCTTTACCTGTGGGCACTTTGACCTTGTGATCTGCGACGAAGCTCACCGCTCCGTTTACAACAAATACAGAGATATTTTCAACTACTTTGATGCCCCGCTGGTGGGGCTGACAGCCACGCCGAAAGACGAAATTGACAAGAATACCTATGAGATTTTTGAGTTGGAAAATGGCGTGCCCACCTATGGCTATGAGCTGGCGCAGGCGGTCAAGGACGGGTATCTGGTGGATTTCCTGTCTGTAGAAACGAAACTGAAATTCATTGAACAGGGCATTGTCTACGATGAACTTTCCGACGCGGACAAGCGGGCTTACGAAGACACTTTTGAGGACGAGAATGGTGAACTTCCGGAGAGTATTGCATCGTCGGCGCTGAACGAGTGGATTTTCAATGAAGATACCATCCGGCAGGTGTTGAATACGCTGATGACCAATGGCCTGACCATCGACTATGGCAGCAAATTGGGCAAAACCATCATCTTTGCAAAGAACCACACCCACGCCGAGAAAATCCTTGAGGTGTTCAACAAGGAATATCCGCACTTGCCCGGTTTCGCCAAAGTCATCGACAACTATATGACCTATGCGCAAAGCGCCATCGATGAGTTTTCTGATCCGAAAAAGCTGCCGCAGATTGCCATTTCTGTAGATATGCTGGACACCGGCATTGACGTGCCGGAGGTGCTGAATCTAGTGTTTTTCAAGAAGGTCATGAGCAAGGCGAAGTTCTGGCAGATGATCGGGCGAGGCACACGTCTGTGCCCGAGGCTGCTGGACGGTAAGGACAAGGACAAGTTCTACATATTTGACTTTTGCGGCAACTTTGAGTTCTTTCGCATGAACAAGGGACGCCCCACTGCCAATATGATTGCCTTACAAGGAGCGATCTTCCATCTGAAGGCCCAAATTGCGTTCAAATTGCAAGACTTGGCGTATCAGACGACGGATCTCATTGCCTTCCGCAAGACGCTGGTAGAGGACATGGTGCATAAGGTGCAGGAGCTGAACAGGGAGAACTTCGCTGTCCGGCAGCACCTCAAATATGTAGAGCTTTACTCAAATGCGGACAACTACAATGCGCTGACCTATGAGGACACCCTGCTCATGGGGCAGGAGTTGGCACCGCTCATCACGCCGGAGGAAGACGATGCTAAGGCGCTGCGGTTCGATGCGCTGATATACGGCATTGAGCTTGCCTATCTCGTCGGAAAGAAATACGGCAAAGCCCGCAGCGACCTGTTTAAGAAGGTTTCCGCTGTTGCATCTGTGGCGAACATCCCGGAAATCATGGCGCAAGCCGAATTGATCGACAAAATTCTGCATACGGACTATGTAGAGAATGCCGGAATCAACGAATTTGAGCATATCCGGGAAAATCTGCGAGACCTTATGAAGTATATCCCGCAAACCAGCGTGCGCTATGATACGAATTTTGATGATGAGATTCTCTCTGTAGACTGGAATGAATCAGATTTGGAAAATGATGACCTTAAGAACTACAAGGCTAAAGCAGAATTCTATGTGCGGCAGCACATGGACAATGTGGTGATTGCCAAGCTCAAAAGCAATGTCCCCCTGACCGCGGAAGATGTACAGGCACTGGAGAAAATTCTTTGGAGTGAAGTCGGCACCAAGCAGGACTATGAGGCCGAGTATGGGCAAAAGCCGCTGGGCGAGTTCGTGCGGGAAATTGTCGGGCTTGATATGAATGCAGCAAAAGAAGCCTTTGCTCAGTATCTGAATGATGCCAGCCTCGATAGCCGACAGATTTATTTCGTAAATCAGATTGTGGAGTACATTGTTCATAACGGCATGATGAAAGACCTGTCCGTTTTGCAGGAAGCGCCCTTCACCGATCACGGCAGCATTGTGGAAGTTTTCGCGGATTTGTCCGTGTGGTCTGGTATTCGGCAGGCGATTGAGCGGGTCAATGCCAATGCGTTGGCAGCGTGAGTTGTATTTTGGTGGAAGGAGATTTAATAAATGGCAAACATTATTGCAGTAATCTGGGACTGTGACAAAACCCTGATTGACGGTTATATGCAAGATCCGATTTTTGCAGAATATCAAATTAACTCGTCTGATTTTTGGAAAAAAGTAAATGCGAAGCCAATGAAACTCGCAGAGAAAGGGATCCGAGTAAATCGGGATACTTATTACCTGAACTACTTTATTGAATGCGCTCATAACGGGACTTTTAAGGGATTAAATAATCAAAAACTCAATGGCTATGGGAAGAAACAGAAATTTTATAGAGGTATCCCAGAAATCTTCGAGAAAACTAAAAATATGTTCAAGGACAATAAAAGTTATGCAGAATACGGAATTCAAGTTGAACATTATATTGTTAGCACTGGCTTTGCTGAAATTATCCGCGGTTCAGATTTGATGCCTTTTGTTGATGGCGTATGGGGATGCGAGCTTTTGGAAACTCCCGATAGTGACGGCGATATGGTTATCGGTGAGACGGTATATACGATTGACAACACATCAAAAACCAGAGCAATATTTGAAATAAATAAAGGAATTGATAAAATCGATGGAATTGAAGTCAATTCCAAGATCCCGGAAGAAAATCGTAGAGTTCATTTTGAAAATATGATTTATATTGCGGATGGACCGAGTGATATTCCGGCATTTTCCGTTGTAAAAAAGGGCGGTGGCGCAACCTTTGCGATCTATCCCAAGGGTGACAACGAAGCCATGCAGCAGGTAGAACAGATGCGTGAGGATGGACGCGTCGATATGTACGCAGAAGCGGATTATTCCGAGGGGACTACCGCATATATGTGGATTACCAATAGAATTCAAAGAATGGCTGATCGGATTCGTAATGCAGAAAAAGAAAAAATCATGAGCTCTGCATCAGGAGTCCCACATCATTTGGTTTGATGTTTGCTTTCTATGTATGATTGTTCTGGCAAACAGCACATACCCTTCCTGACATTATTGGCACAGAGAAAATCGCGCAAATCCGTTGTGTACCAACGGGTTTGCGCGATTTGTACCTTCGCTCTTACCCACTCCCGTATTCCCACGGCTAAGACCTACCATTTCGTCACTATGTACTACTCCCATCCCCGTCGTTTGGCCAAATCGCCCATCGCGAAGCAGAATCTCTCCCACCGTGCCAATGTTATCTGTGACGGATCCCTTGAGCAGATCTTCATAGTAGAGATAGAGCTCGTCGTTCATGGCTTCGCTGAGATCGTTGTTGTCCACTTCCCACTTTATCAGCGGGAGCACCGCGTTGAGGCGTTCGGCTTCTTTAAGGATATCCTGATCGAACTCCGGAAGATATGAGTTTTCGAGAAGTCTTCCCGTTATTGGCGGTATGCTTGTAATCACACGACTTTCAAGAATTTCTGCTGCTCCCTGATAATCAAGGTCGTATTTCATTTTTTACCCTCCTGTTTCAATTTGTGCCGTTTTTAATATATCGGCTTTTTTCTTCTGTGTCAACTGTTTTTGGGGGAGCGGTGAAATGATTGTACGATATGCGACGGGTGCGGCATTGCCGAGGCACAGTTTGCTTTTAGTTTAAAGGCGTTTTATTTTCAAACAAAAAGAAAATGCCGAAACGCGGGGTAGCGTATATCTTTTGATTACAGTGCGACGCGAAGGTAGGGTATAAATCCTGCAAATTCACATCGTGCCGCCTGCGCGGCAGCGGTGCGTCAGGTCGCCGCCCCCTACAAATATGTTCAATAAAATTCTACGGATTTCGCGGACGGATAATATCCTCCTCTGCGAATTGTGATGATTTATAATATTGCGCATTCTTCATTAACAATGCATACAGCAATACAGCGCTCAATCTATTTCCACGCTGCCGATAAATAATATAACAAAAACAGCCGCAGTCAAAAAACGCTGCGGCTGTTCCTGTGAACCCCGTTCTCTTTTGGGTTCGCTGTTCTCATATCCCGAAAATTATTTTATATTTTTTATCCACTTCTCGACTTCTTTGTCGGAGGTGCGCTGAGTGTGGTCGTCGAATCTTATATCGATGCCGGGCTTTACATCAGCGCCGGGGCAGGCGGATTTGACATCTTTTAATGTGTGACCTATCCAGCCGCCGTTTGTCGCGAAAGTATAAATTTTCTTGCCTGTGAGGTCATTGTGGCTCAAAAATGTCTTGACCGCCGGGGCGAAGGTGTACCACCACACGGGTGTGCCGAGAATCACTGTGTCGTAGTCCGAAAGATCGATGCCGAGCGGCTTTATCTCCGGCTCGTATCCGCGCTTTACTTCGTCCGCGCCCCGGTCGACGATAGAGTTGTAGTCGCCCTCATACGGCACGACTGTATCAATGCGCGCGGTGCCGCAGTTCAATTCGCGGGCGACTTTTTCGGCAATGCTTTTTGTGTTGCCGCCCCAGGAATAGTAAATAACAATCGCTTTCATTATTTATCCTCTCCGTAAACTTCTTTTGCCATGCGGAACGCCGCCCATGCTTTCGGCCAGCCTGCGTAGAACGCGAGCTGAGTGAGCATCTCCGCCATCTCCTCTGCGGTGACTCCGTTCTCTTTTGCGTGGGATATGTGATATTTCAGCGAGCTGTCGAGAATGCCGCTCGCCATGAGCGCGGAGACGGTTATCATGCTCCTGTCCCTCGGGGATAGCTTATCCTCGCGCGACCATACCTCGCCGAAGAGCACATCGTCGTTGAATCTTGCAAATTCGGGCGCAAATTCGCCCAGGGCGTCTCTGCCCGCAGTTACCTTTTCCATTATATATATCCTCCTTATTTGAGCTTGTTATATTCCTCGTCGCCGACGGGCTCGCACCATTCGGTCGAGCAGTCCTCGCCGGGGATTTCAAAGGCTATGTGCGAAAACCAGCTGTCTTTCTTCGCGCCGTGCCAGTGGCGGACGTTCGCGGGGATTGCGATGACCGTTCCGGGAGTCAGGCTGACGGGCTCTTTGCCCTCTTCACAGTACCAGCCCTCGCCCGCGGTGCAGACGAGCATCTGACCGCCGCCGGATTTCGCGTGGTGGATATGCCAGTTGTTGCGGCATCCCGGCTCAAAGGTCACGTTCGCAAGGAACAGACCACATTTCTGGTCGGTCAGGGGATTGAGAAACGATTTGCCGATGAAATACTGCGCGTATGCGGAGTTTTCGCCGCCTTTTCCGAATACATTCTGCTGTTCAAATTCTTTCTCTGTCATGATATTATTCCTCACTTTCCGCTGAATACGGGGAAGAAGCTGTACTCTCCGTAGTCTTTTATTTTTTCAAAATTTTTGAGCGTGTTCAAGTCTTCGCCGGAAATATTAAAATCAACATCCGCGTTCGCTTTCATGTGCTCCGGGTTCGCGGTCTTGGGCAGGGCTACCATGCCGAGGTCGAGCACATAGCGCACGCACAGCTGAGCCGGAGTGACGGAATATTTCGCGGCGATGTCCGCAATAGCTTTGTTTTTCAGCGCCTCGCCGTGAGCTATCGGCGAATATGCCTCGGTCTGAATTCCGTTTTTATTGCAGAAGTCAATGAGCGAAAGCGGGGTGTTGCTGATGTGCGCCAAAATCTGGTTGACCATGGGCTTTATCCCGCACGAATTAAGAATATTCTCAAGGTCGTCTTTTAAGAAATTTGATACGCCTATCGCGCGGACTTTTCCGGCTTTGTACGCATCTTCGAGCGCGCGCCATACCTCGCGGTTCTCTTCAAAATATCGCTTTTCGCCGCGGAACTCCGCCCACGGCTGCGGGCTGTGGATTATCATCATGTCGATGTAATCGAGCTCGGTTTTTCTGAGCGTTTCGTCTATCGACTGCGCCGCGGAATCATAGCTCTTGTTCTCGGCGGCGACTTTGCTCGTCACAAACAGCTCGTCGCGTGCCACACCGCAGGTGCGAACCCCATCGCCGACCCCGGCTTCGTTGCCGTAGGCCTGTGCGGTGTCGATATGGCGGTAGCCCATGGCGGCGGCGTCCCTGACTGCCTGCGCGGCTTCGCTGTCCGTCAGCATCCATGTGCCGAGCCCGAGCTTCGGTATTTTTACGGAGTTTGAAAGAGTGTAGGTTTCATTGAGAATCATTCAAAATACCTCCCGATTGACAAATCTTTTACACAATGTTAAAATCATTCTGCAAGTTCGTTTACATTCTACAACTTAAAGCTAACTTCAAGTCAAGACCTAAAATAAAAACTTTTTATGAACGGAGCGGTAAGATGTTCTATACAATAGGAGAGATGGCAAAAAAGATGGGCGTCGCGCCCTCGACGCTCAGATATTATGACAAAGAGGGGCTTCTGCCGTTTGTCGAGCGCTCGGGCGGTGGAATAAGAATGTTCAAAGGCGAGGATATCGAGTGGCTTTCTATTATAGAGTGCCTGAAAAAGACGGGTATGCCCATAAAAGAGATAAAGCAGTTTATTGACTGGTGCATCGAGGGCGACTCGACTATAGACAAGCGCCTCGAGCTTATCGACCGCCGGCGCGAGCGGGTGCATGAGCAGATGGCTCAGCTCGAAAAAACGCTCGACACGCTCGATTATAAGCACTGGTATTATGAGATCGCAAAGGCGGCGGGCACCTGCAAAATTCATGAGCAGATGGCAAAAGAAGATATTCCACAGAGAATGCGCGAGATAAAAAGGCGCATGGTCGAGGGCGGAGAATGCGAAGAAAAATAAAAATTTTGCTGTTTTTCACGGTAAAGCGTTGAAATGTGTGATTTTATGTGTTACAATAGCAAACATCAATGACGGTACGATGGAGAGCCGCTCAGCTGAGACTGGCGGTTCTTTTTCATTTTCGCCGCCAAAATGAGGGGCTCGTATGCAGCCCGTGAGGAGTTTTTCAAATGACCGTATCAAACATCTGTATCCTGGGGACGATCGCCGTCTACCTCGTCGGAATGCTGATAATCGGCTTCCGCTGCGCGAGGAAGAACGAATCGTCCGCCGATTTCTACCTCGGCGGCAGAAAGCTCGGTCCGCTCGTTACCGCAATGAGCGCTGAGGCGAGCGACATGTCGAGCTACCTGCTTATGGGCCTGCCCGGGCTCGCGTATCTTTCCGGCGTTGCCGATGTCGGCTGGACCGCAATAGGTCTCGCAGTCGGAACATATCTCAACTGGCTGTTCACCGCGCTCAGACTGCGCAGATATACCCAGGAGACCGGCTCGTTCACTATTCCGCAGTTCTTCTCCCGCCGCTTCAGGGATGACAAAAACATTCTCGCGGTGCTCGCGGCGGTTGTAATTATTATTTTCTTCATTCCCTATACGGCGTCCGGCTTCGCCGCCTGCGGCAAGCTGTTCTCCTCGCTGTTCGGTATGAACTACATGACCGCGATGATAATCTCCGCAGTCGTCATAGTCGCTTACACCACGGCGGGCGGATTCTTCGCCGCTTCGGCGACCGACTTCGTCCAGAGCATTATCATGACCGTGGCGATAGTCTTCGTTCTTGTTTTCTCAACGATATCGGCGGGCGGCATTGATGTTGTTGTCGAGAACGCGAAGGCTCTCCCCGGCTATCTCTCGCTCACCGCATCATATATAGAAGATACCGGCAAGAGCGAGCCCTATAATCTTCTGCACATAATCACCACGCTCTCGTGGGGACTCGGCTATTTCGGTATGCCGCATATCCTGCTTCGCTTCATGGCTATCGAGGACGAGAAGAAGCTCAAGCTCTCCCGCCGCGTGGCTTCGGTATGGGTCGTTATCGCCATGGCGATGGCTGTTCTTATCGGCATCGTCGGCAGAGCGCTGAGCAACACCGGTCTTGTCGATCAGCTCCACGGCAACGACACCGAGACTATTATAGTTCGCGTCGCGCATCTGCTCTCGACCTACGGCGCGTTCCCGGCTATCATGGCGGGTCTTATCCTCGCGGGTATCCTTGCGAGCACGATGTCCACCGCCGACTCCCAGCTTCTCGCCGCCGCTTCGAGCGTGTCCGAGAACATACTGCGTGAGGCGTTCCACCTCAAGATATCCGAGAAGAAGAGCATGCTCGCAGCGCGTCTTACCGTTATCGGCATAGCTATCCTGGGTATAATAATCGCCCGCAACCCCGACAGTTCGGTGTTCGGCATAGTCTCGTTCGCATGGGCGGGCTTCGGCGCGGCTTTCGGTCCGCTTGTTATCTGCTCCCTGTTCTGGAAGCGCACCACGCTCCCCGGAGCGATCGTCGGCATGGTGTCGGGCGGCGCGATGGTCTTTATCTGGAAATATCTCATCAAACCCATCGGCGGCGTGTTCGGCATATATGAGCTGCTCCCCGCGTTCCTTGTCGGTCTTGTCTTGATGGTTATAGTCAGCCTCTGCACCAAGGCTCCCTCCAAGGAGATAACCGACGAGTTCGACCGCGTCAAGGCTATGGGAAAGGCAAAATAATCCGCTGACGGGACTCTGACAATCAATTTGTTTTGACGGAACATTTCAGTTGTTAAAAGTGATAAAGCGATTTTCCTGATTTTCGTCATTTTTATTAAAAAAAGCGAAAATTTTTATGAGTATTGACAATAGGCTCATACGAAAGTATAATCAATAAAAATTGAAGGTAATTCACAATTGCCCTCATTATATCCGATTTTTTGCGCCGCAGTTGTCGGGCGGCGCCGAGAATAAAATAAAAAACAGGAAAGAAAAGAGGATTTTTATGAAAAAAGTATTTGCATTAGTCCTCGCTCTTGCTCTCGTGATGTGCGGCTTCACCGCATGCTCAGGCAAAAACGGCGGCAGCGATACCAAGACAGACGCCGATCTTACCAAGGTTGGCGAGTACACAGCTAACAACACCGAATATGTTATCGGCGCAACCGGCCCTCTGACCGGCGACGCTTCATCATACGGAAACTCCGTGCGCAACGGTGCTCAGCTAGCCGTTGACGAGATTAACGCCGCAGGCGGTCTCAACGGAGTGAACTTCAAGTTCGACATGAAGGACGACAAGGCCGGCGCCGTTGAGGCAGGTCAGGGTTTCACCTCCCTGCTTGAGGGCGGCATGCAGGTCTCCCTCGGCGCCGTTACCTCCGCATCCTGCGAGGCTTTCGGCACCGCAGCTGCTGAGTACGGCATCTTCTTCATGACTCCCTCCGCTTCCGCAGCTTCTGTTATCGAGACCGGCGACACCGCTTTCCGTGTCTGCTTCGGCGATCCCGACCAGGGCACACTTGCCGCTCAGGAGCTTACCTCGAAGTATAAGAAGATCGGTGCTATCTACGATACCTCCGACACTTATTCGCAGGGCATCTACGATGCATTCAAGGCAAAGATGAACGAGCTCGGCGTCTCCTACATCGAGCAGACCTTCGACAAGGAGAACAAGAGAGACTTCTCCACTCAGGTTGCCGCGCTTAAAGATTGCGACGTTATCTTCCTTCCCATCTACTACACCGAGGCGGGACTTATCGCAAAGACCTGCGCTTCCAAGGGCTGCAACGCGGTTCTCTTCGGATGCGACGGACTTGACGGCGTAGCCAGCCAGATCGACTCCTCCGTTAAGAATCAGATCAAGTACATCACCCCCTTCGATGTCAACAGCAAGGAAGAGAAGGTTTCGAAGTTCGTAAATTCCTACAAGGCAAAGTACAACGCTCTCCCCGACCAGTTCGCGGCTGACGCTTACGATGCAGTCTATGCAGTCTTCAACGCTATGAAGAAGACCGGCGTTAACAACGTCAAGGTCGATCCCACGGCTCTCGGTACTGCTATGGCAAAGGCTATCACCGCCTCCGACTTCTCCTATGACGGAGTTACCGGCAAGATGACCTGGGAAGCCAGCGGCGCCTGCAACAAGGTCCCCGTTATTGTTGAGCTTGGCTGATAACTATTAATTTCTAAAATTTATATTTATTGGTTTTTGAACGGCAGGGGAAGTGTATTCTCCTGCCGTTTTCTGTTTTTCTTTCGGCAGTTCAAGTTTCTCCCATTCTAAAGGAGCGTTAGGTTTATTATGAGTGTTATATTTGACGGACTCAGCCTCGGCGCCATCTACGCCCTCATAGCACTGGGCTACACGATGGTTTACGGCATCGCGAAGATGCTCAACTTTGCCCACGGCGATATCATCATGGTCGGCGCATATGCCGTTTTCACAACGCTGGCGGCGGGCGGAAATCTCGCTATCGGCGTTCTGGCATCTGTTATAGTCTGCACGCTGATGGGTATTATTATCGAAAAGGTTGCCTACAGACCCCTGAGAGGCGTTACCCCCATCGCGGTTCTGATAACCGCTATCGGCGTCAGCTACCTGCTTCAGAGTATCGCGCAGCTCATCTTCGGCGCAAAGGCGCAGAGCGTGTCTCTGCCCTCGCTCGGCGCGGTGAACATTGCGGGCACCAATGTCAGCGTCAGCTCGATCCTCACCATGGGCATAAGCGCGGTTATAATGATTGCCCTGACCCTGTTCATCAAAAAGACCAGGACCGGACGCGCCATGCTTGCCGTCTCCGAAGACAGGGGCGCGGCTCAGCTCATGGGTATAAATGTCAACAAGATAATTACCGTCACCTTTGCAATCGGCTCGGCTCTCGCCGCGTTCGCGAGCGTGTTCTATCTCTTCCAGATACCGACTGCGGAGCCGACCCTCGGCTCGATGCCCGGCATCAAGGCGTTCACCGCGGCGGTTATCGGCGGCATCGGCTCCATCCCCGGCGCGATGATCGGCGGCGTGCTCCTCGGCGTTATCGAGAAGATATGCCTTGCCGTCCCCGTCCTCGCACCCTATACCACTGCCGTTGAATTCAGTCTTTTGATTTTGATCCTTCTTGTAAGACCCATCGGTCTGCTCGGCAAGAAGAGAAGAGAGAAGGTGTAATTGATGAGTAAAACAAAGACAGAAAGCAAATTCAAGCTCAAAAATTACATCAGCTATATAATGGTCATCGCCGTCCTCGGCGTGTCGGTCATTCTCCAGCTGACCGGCAACCTCCAGCGCTCGGCGTCGACCCTGCTCGTCCAGATAGCTTACAGCATCATCCTCGCCGTTTCCCTGAACCTCGTCGTCGGTTTCCTCGGCGAGCTGTCGCTCGGTCACGCAGGCTTTATGTGCGTCGGCGCATATCTCGGCGGATACATAGCCATTCAGCTCTCTGATGTTATCGGCAGCAAGCTTCTGGTGCTCATCATCAGCATGCTCGCCGGCGGCGTGATAGCCGCAATATTCGGTCTCATCGTCGGACTTCCGGCGCTCAGACTCAAAGGCGACTACCTCGCGATAGTGACTCTCGCTTTCGGCGAGATAGTCAGAACAATATTCAAGAACCTCGATGTTTTCGGCAAGGCAATGGGTCTTCGCACGAATACGATAAAGTACGATACGAGGAACGATACCTCGCTCTATATCGTCGCTTTCGTCGTCGTGCTCATCGTCCTGTTCATGATAAACAACCTCATCCGCTCGAAGCACGGCAGAGCGATAACCGCTATACGCGACAACGAGATAGCGGCAAAGGCAATGGGCATAAATGTGACTTTCTATAAGCTCTTTGTGTTTGTATTCTCCGCATTCTTCGCGGGCGTCGCAGGCGTTATCTATGCGCATTACATCACGCCCGTCCAGTATTCGGTGTTCTCGTATAACTACTCTATCGAAATTCTCGTCATGGTCGTCCTCGGCGGCATGGCAAGCATCAACGGTTCGATAGTCTCCGCCGCGCTCATCACGATAATCAACTTCGAGCTCCAGAGCAAGCTCTCCGGCGACCTCGCGGCGCTCAAGTACCTTATCTATGCGCTCATTCTTATCTGCCTCGTTATCTTCAACAACGCTCCTGCGTTCACCCGCATAAAAGAGAAGCTCGCTCCGCGCTTTATCATGGCGCGCATCGCGGACAAGAAGCGCAAGCCCGAGGATATCAGCGACGACAAGGGCGAGTGGAGCAACGTTCCCACAAAGATCTCCATGGACGAAATCCTCTCTGTCGATATGCAGCAGGGCAAGGAATTTGTCCCCGACAAGCCGCAAAAGGGAGGAAAGAAAAATGGCTGAATATGTTCTTGAAACAAAGGATCTCGGCATTTCCTTCGGCGGACTGAAAGCGGTCGAGAATGTCGATCTGAAAATAAAGAAAAAGCAGCTCTACGGTCTCGTAGGACCCAACGGAGCGGGCAAGACAACGGTCTTCAATATGCTCACCGGCGTCTATCAGCCCACAACCGGAACTTTCTACCTAAACGGCGAAGAGCTCCGCGGCAAGAGCCAGGAGCAGATAAACCACAAGGGCATCGCGAGAACGTTCCAGAACATCCGCCTGTTCAACAACATGAGCGTGATAAGAAACGTCCTTGTCGGTCTGCACAACCAGCCCGAGTTCAAATGCGATATCTTCTCGAGCATCTTCCGCCTCCCGAAGCACTACAAGACGGAGAAGGCGATGCGCGACAAGGCAAAGGAGATACTCCGCATCTTCGATCTCTATGACGAGCGAAACAACCTCGCCTGCAACCTGCCTTACGGCAAGCAGAGAAAGCTTGAGATAGCCCGCGCTCTCGCGACCAATCCGTGCCTGCTGCTCCTCGACGAGCCGGCGGCGGGCATGAACCCCCACGAGACCGAGGATCTGATGGACATAGTCAGGCGCATAAGAGACGAGTTTGACATGACCATACTTCTTATCGAGCACGACATGAAGTTCGTGTCGGGCCTTTGCGATGAGATAACCGTGCTCAACTTCGGCACAGTGCTCGCGCAGGGCAAGACAGAGGACGCGCTGAGTGACCCCGAGGTCATAAAGGCGTATATCGGTGAATAAGGGGGAAAAGTCATGGCATTGTTAGAAGTCAAGGACCTTCAGGTCTATTACGGCGTTATAAGAGCGCTCAAGGGCATCAGCTTCCATGTCGATCAGGGCGAGATAGTCTCGCTCATCGGTGCAAACGGAGCGGGCAAGACCACCACGATGCAGAGCATCATGCGCCTCATTCCGATAAAGAGCGGCTCCGTCGTCTATGACGGAAACGAGATAAACAAGATTCCCGGTCATAAGCTGGTCGGCATGGGAATGAGCCAGGTGCCCGAGGGTCGCCGCGTGTTCCAGGAGCTGACCGTCTATGAAAATCTGCTCCTCGGCGCGTATACGCAGAAGGACAAAAAGAAGATAAAAGAGGATATCGACGAGATCTGCACCCGCTTTCCCCGCCTCGGCGAGAGAAAGTCGCAGATAGCGGGCACTCTTTCCGGCGGCGAACAGCAGATGCTCGCAATGGGCAGAGCTATGATGAGCCACCCGAAGCTGCTCATGCTCGATGAGCCGTCGATGGGTCTGTCCCCGCTGTTTGTCGATCAGGTGTTCGAGATAATCAAGGACTATCACAAGTCCGGCACGACCATCCTGCTCGTCGAGCAGAACGCGAAAAAGGCGCTCTCCATCTCCGACCGCGCCTATGTCCTCGAAACCGGCGCAATAACCGCAGAGGGCACCGCGCAGGATCTGCTCAACAACGAAGAGATAGTCAAAGCCTATCTCGGCGGCTGATAAAATATAATTTATATGACGCTCCGAAGTTTTTCTTCGGGGCGTTTTTCTTTTCAAAACGCAAAATATATGATAATATAAAAATAAAGGCAAGCCCATGCGTTACCTAAAGCACCTTTTTGTTGTCTTTAAGAGTGAGCGGATGTCGTTGGAGAGGAGGTAATTATGGAGGACAAACTGCTTATTGACGGCTTGTTCGCCCGCGACGAGAGGAGCGTGGCGCGGCTCGAGGAAAAATATTCGGGATACTGTTATACCGTGGCCTATGCCGTTGTGCGCTGCCGCGAGGACGCGCAGGAGTGCGTCAGTGACGCCATGCTCGGCGCGTGGAATTCTATTCCGCCGAACAGGCCGGAGAATCTCGGAGCATATGTCGGCAGGATAGCGAGAAATTCCGCGCTGAATTTGTTGAAAGTCCGCCGGGCGAAAAAGCGCGGCGAAAAGAATGTCGCCCTCGCTCTTGGTGAGCTGTCGGAGTGTATACCGAGTGCCGAGAATACCGAGCAGCAGGCGGACACCGTTCTGTTGCACGAGGCGGTGAACGGATTTTTAGACTCTCTCGAGCGGGAGAGGCGAATAGTTTTTATTCAGCGCTACTGGTATATGCTCGGCATATCGGAGATAGCCGCCGAGCGCGGAATGACCGAGGGCGCGGTAAAAATGTCGCTCAAGCGAACAAGGGACAGCTTAAAGATTTTTCTCGAAAAGGAGGGCTTTACGGTATGAAAAAAGAAGATTTATTGAAGGCCGTAGGCGGCGCTGACGACAGGTTTATAGCCGAGGCCGCGCCGAAAAAAATAAATTTTAAGAACAGAGCGCCGCGCTATCCCATGCGCTTGATGACGGCGGCGGCGTGCCTCTGCATAGTCGCGGCGGTGTTCTTCGGCTATTGGCTGATAAGCCCCGCCAGACTGCAAAAGATATCACTCGGCACAGTGGGCTTTTCCGGCGAGGGAGCCGGCGCTCACACGCCTGTTGTGCGCGACATAAGCGAATACACGACGGGAAACCCGTGGAGCACGGAGATGAAGCTGAAGCGTCTGCCCGTCTACAAAAACACGCAGTCGCTAAGCTATGACGAGCTGCTCTCGACCGTGCGCAAAACTGCCGAAAAATCAGGCGCGCAGATAAAGTCGGTGACGCAGGAGAATCTCCCGGAATGCGAGTGGGTAGTCAGCGAAAATTCGCTCTACGCCGTCAGAGCCGAGACGGACATCGGCTTGATATCGGCGTTTGCGACGGGCGGGGTAAGTATAAACTTTTCCGAGCCTGTTGCGGGAAACGGCACGGGGCGCGATGCCGCAGGGTACTTCATTGAAAAGTATTCTTCTGTAATCGGCTTCAAAAATCCCGTGCTCTGCGTCACTTCCGACTATGATATAAACGGCGGGGAGAGTGCGGAATACCGCGTCTATGACGGCTCGGGCGGCGATTTGAAAAGAGTAAAAAGCTATAATTTCGGGAGCGTGTTTTTTGATATAAACGAAAACGGCGGGCTTGAATCGATAAGAATCAGTTCCGTCGACGGCGCAAAGAAGCTCGGTGATTATCCGATAATATCATATAAAGAAGCCGAAAAGCTTCTGCTCGGCGGCGAATATATCTCCGGCTCGGCGGACGGAATAGAAAACGGCGTGGTCGTGCGCGAGAAGATAAAAAAAGTCGAGCTTGTCTATTCAATAGACCCTATGGACGCGTATTTTGCGCCGTATTACAGATTCTATGTTGAGCTTGACCGCTCGCCTGCCGTCGGATTCAAATGTTATGGCGAGTTCGATGTGCCTGCGGTAAACAGCAAATATATAGCAAATTAAATTATATTTTGGGGCTGCCCGTTCGGGCGGCTCCATTCTTTATAATTTGTTTATTGGTTTGCGCGCCGAAAGGTGCTACAATTAGACTATTGATACAAGTGAGGTGTTTTCTGTGGGCAGATATCCGATAGACCGCAAGGAGCGCGTGACGCTCGGCGGGCTTGGACAGACGATTCACATTTGGGGAACGAAAAAAGAAAATCCGGTCATTCTGTTTCTCCACGGCGGACCGGGCGTGCCCAACCGCCACGACATGGCTAAAGACGGCTTCGGGCTGACGGACGACTTCACGGTCGTCGCGTGGGATCAGCGCGGAACGGGCGGCTCGTATTTCGGCTGCGACCCCGAGAGCCTGACACTCGAACAGCTGATATCCGACTGCGCCGAGCTTATTTCATGGCTCTGCAAAACGCTCGGCAAGCAGAAAATATTTATCGTCGGCGGCAGCTGGGGCACCGAGCTCGGCACATTCGCCTGCGCCCGCGTGCCGGATAAGATAGCCGGATATATCGGTTACGGCCAGGTCGTCAACGGAGTCGAAAACGAGAATCTGTCCTATGCCTTTGCGATGAGAAAGGCGAAAGAGGCGAACGATTCGGAGAGCATAGCGAAGCTCGAACAGGTTGGTCCGCCCGTCAACGGGCAGTATAAGCCGGTGTTCGAGGGGCTCATGACCCAGCGGCGCATACTCGGAAAATACGGCGGACACACGGTCAAAAAAGAGAGCTACTTCAAAGGCACTGTCCTGCCGATGCTGCTTTCGACGGAGCTCAGCATAAAAGATAAATACGGCGCGGCGAAGGGCTATAAGCTCTGCCTGACGCAGATGTGGCCGACGCTCGTCAATTATGATTTCACCACCCAGCTCCACACATTTGAGATGCCCTATTATATATTCCAGGGGCGGCGCGACGAAAACACCCCTGCGGCGCTGATTCAGAATTACTATGATTCGATAGAAGCGCCGGACAAAGATTTAATTTGGTTTGAAAACTCGGCTCACCGCCCGTTGAGCGAAGAGCCCGAGCTGTTCAGAAAACATCTTCGCGAAAAATTTCTCAAAATAGCCGGAGACGGCGGGAGGAGAGAGAAACAATGAAAAAAATAACAAACGGCAAGATCTTCGCCCTGTGCCTCGGAGATTTTGCAAGGGGACTTATCAACGGTATTATTACAACATACCTGCTGACTTTCTTCATCCCCACGAACTCGAACACAACACTGCCGCAGTTTTTTATGAAAGCTGCGCTGACTATGGCGATAATTCGCGGAATCGGCACGGTTATCGACGCTGTTACAGACCCGTGGGTCGCGAGCCTCTCGGACAACAGCAAGGCAAAGAGCGGCAGGCGCATCTCTTTTATGCGCTGGTCAGCTATACCTTACGGGCTGTTCTGCCTGCTCATCTTTTTCCCGCCCGTGGCGGGTTCGAGCGTCATAAACGCCATATGGGTCGGCGTGATGCTCGCGCTCTATTACCTGTTCTCGACGCTCTATAACATTCCCTACAGCGCGCTCCAGGCGGAGGTCGTCGCCGAGCCGCGCAAGAGAGTGTTCCTCTATTCTGTAGTCAGCCTGCTCTACGTCGTCTCGTCGGCGATGGTGTTCTGCACATCTATGATAAAGAGCATACTGATGAAAAACGGCATCGAGGAGATATGGGCTCTGCGCATTCCGTTCATCGTGTTCTGCGTGCTCGGCGGAATAGCCGCACTCATCCCGGCTTTTGTTATCAAAGAGAAGGACTATGTCGAGCCGAAAGAATATCACCAGTCCATCTGGGATGCACTCAAGGCGACCGTCTCTTATCCGAACTTCGCGATAATCACCGTGGGCTATCTCATTATGTGGATAGCGTTCACCTTCTTTAACACCGCTGAGGTCTATTACATAACAAATCTCCTGAACCTCGGCGACGAGTGGGTGACATATGTCTCGGTCATATCAATAGGCGTCGGTATAATGACCTATCCGCTCGTCAATATATTGGCGCGCAAGGTCGGCAAGAAGCCGCTTCTGCTCGGCGCATGCATAACATATGTCCTGCTCTACTGCGCTATTTTCAACTACAACCTTGTTATCGACGCCATCGGCGCGAAGCCGTTCGCGATACTCATCGGACTCGTTATAGCCATGCCCATAGCGATAACGAACATAATCCCTTCGTCCATCTTCGCGGATCTCGCGCAGTACGATTCGATAAAGACAGGACAGAACAGAGCGGGTATGTTCTTCGCCGCGCGCAACTTTGCCAACAAGATGTGCCAGGCGATAGTTGTTATCGCGTGCTCGCTCCTGCTCGGCAAGGGCGCGGACGGCACGGGCGCCGCAACGAGCGCGGGAGTGCGCAACACGGCGCTTGTCGCTATGATTTTCGTCGCGATTTCAGTCGTTGTCTATATCTTCTATAACGACAAGGAGATAGCCGCCGCGATAAAGGCGCACAACGAAGCGCAGGAAAAAGAGAGCAAAAAAGCCTGATTTCGGCGCAAAGCAAGCAAACAAACATAAAATCAACCGCCCCCGAATCGGAGGCGGTTTTGTGTTTTATTTTATCTTTAATTCGGCAGCTGTTCGAGCGAGCGGAACTCGTAGCCCTGCTTGCGCGCCCAGTCGATGATATCGCCGAGGGCGGCGGCATTGTCGGGCGAGACGGAGTGGAGCAGGATAACCGCGCCCGGATGCAGGCGCGAAGTCACGGTGTCGAATGCATGCTGCTTGCCTTTTGTGTCGTTGACATCCCAGTCGGCGTAGGCTACTGACCAGAACACGGATTTATATCCGAGCGAGGAAACGAGGTCGAGCGCCGAGGCGGAATATGACCCCATCGGGAAGCGGAAATACGGCGAGGAATAGCCGAACTTTTCGCGCAGGTAGTTGTCGCAGGTCTCGATTTCCGTCGCCATCTTCTCACGGCTTATCTTAGAAAAATCCGGGTGGGTAGTCGAGTGGTTGCCGACTATGTGCCCCTCCTTTATCATCCTTGCGGTGAGTCCGGGCTCGGCCTTAATATTCGAGAGCGTGCAGAAAAATGCGGCGGGTACGTTCTTCTGCTTGAGAATGTCGAGCACGGTCGTTGTGTATCCGTTCTCCCAGCCGCAGTCGAAGGTGAGATAGAGCACCTTTTCTTTAGTCTTTGTGTCTATCGAGACGGCGTTAAAGCCGTTAGAGTCAAAATATTTCTGGGCGTTCATCGAGTTCTGATGCGGAACGCCGTTTTTGGATACGCCGTAGCTGTATCCGACCGTCGCGGTCGAGAGCCCGCGCGTGTTCTGCGGGTCGGTTGCGGTCAGCTTTATCTTCGGCAGCGGGGAGAGCCCGGTGTACGTTCCGGTGTTCGGATCGAGCTTGCCTTTCTCCGTTTTGCGCTGCGCCAAAGTTGTGTTCTCGGGTGCTTTTGTCGTCTGCGGAGCTTTTGTGATCTGCGGCGCAGTCGTTGTCTCGTCGCGCTTCTGACCCGTAACGGGCGCGTTGCCGTGGGTGGCGTCCGTGCTGTCGTCAACAACTTTTGTTTTGCACGCGCACAGCGAGATAATGAGCATCAGCGCGAGCGCGAGGCTTAAAAATCTTCGTCTCTTCATTTAACACAGTCCTTTCACAGATATTCGTGATTATTGTGTGCCGAAAAAGGCGATTTTAATATCGAATGCGAAAACATTTTAATTTTGAATTATACCATTTTATATTATACCACAATAACCAATAAAATCAATTGAGAAGCCGCAAAATTCGACTCTTTGAGCCCTTCGGCTCATTGACACCGCGCGGGCGATAATATATAATTAAGTGTATTTGATTTTTCGGAGGTGCGTTTTAAGTATGGTCAGAGCAATTGTGGGTGCCAACTGGGGCGATGAGGGCAAAGGTAAGATTACCGATATGTTTGCCTCTCAGGCGGACATGGTCATTCGTTTTCAGGGCGGCGCCAATGCAGGACATACGATAATCAACGACTACGGCAAGTTCGCGCTCCATCTTCTGCCGTCAGGCGTGTGCCAGCCCGGCACGGTCAACATCATCGGCAACGGCGTGGCTCTCGATATCGAGAAGCTCGTCAAGGAGATCGAGCATGTCACTTCGGCAGGCGTGCCGCAGCCCAATATCCTCGTTTCCGAGCGCGCGCAGATCATGATGCCTTATCATGTTATGCTCGACACCTATGAGGAGGAGCGCCTCAAGGATAAAAAATTCGGCTCGACAAAGAGCGGTATCGCTCCGTTCTATTCGGACAAGTATGCGAAGATCGGCTTCCAGGTCTGTGAGCTGTTCGATGAGGAATATCTCAGAGAGAAGCTCGAAAGAGTCTGCGAAGTGAAGAATCTGCTGCTCGAGCATGTCTATCACAAGCCGACTCTCGATGTGGACGAGCTGTTCGACCACATGATGAAGCTTCGCGAGATGGTCAGACCCTATGTCGCGGACACCGGCAAGATTATCCGCCAGGCTGTCAAGGACGGCAAGAACATTCTTCTTGAGGGTCAGCTCGGCTCGCTCAAAGATCCCGATTTCGGTATCTATCCCATGGTCACATCGTCGTCGACCCTCGCGGGCTTCGGCGCCGTCGGCGCAGGCATCGCGCCCTATGAGATAAAGGAGATAGTCACCGTCACCAAGGCTTATTCGAGCGCCGTCGGAGCGGGCGAATTCGTCAGCGAGATATTCGGCGAAGAGGCGGACAAGATGAGAAACCACGGCGGCGACGCCGGCGAATACGGAGCAACGACCGGCAGACCGCGCCGCATGGGCTGGTTTGACTGCGTCGCGACCCGCTACGGCTGCGAGGCTCAGGGCGCAACTCAGGTCGCGCTCACCGCGCTCGACTGCCTGTCGTATCTCGACGAGATAAAGCTCTGCGTCGGCTATGAGATAGACGGCGAAGTCACAAAGGACTTCCCTGTCACCTCGCGCCTGAAAAAGGCAAAGCCCGTCTATGTCACCATGCCCGGCTTCAAGTGCGACATCCGCGGCATAAGAGAGTTTGACAAGCTTCCCAAGGAGGCTCAGGACTATGTCCTCTTCATCGAGAAGGAGATCGGCGTGCCGATAAAGCTCGTTTCCAACGGACCGAGAAGAGAAGAGATTATAGTCAGATAAAAAAGGGTGGATATCATGCAGGACAATCATGAGAAGGTTCTCGTGCTGGACTTCGGCGGCCAGTACAATCAGCTCATCGCGCGCCGCGTCAGAGAGCACAATGTCTACGCCGAGATAAAACCGTACAGCCGCATAACCGTCGACGAGATAAAGGCGGCGGGCTATGTCGGAATAATATTCACGGGCGGCCCCAACAGCGTCTATGACGAGAGCTCGCCCCACTATTCGCCTGAGATACTCGATGCGGGCATCCCCGTGCTCGGCATCTGCTACGGCGCTCAGCTTATCGCATATATGGCGGGCGGCGTTGTCAAAACGAGCGGCTCGAAGAGCGAATACGGCAAGATAGATATGACCCGCAGCAAGGACAGCCGACTGCTCAAAAATATCCCCGAGGATACGAGCGTCTGCTGGATGAGCCACACGGACTATATCAGCAACACGCCCGAGGGCTATAAAGTGACTGCCGTCACGCGCGACTGCCCCTGCGCGGCGATGGAGAACGATGAGAAGAAAATCTACGCCGTTCAGTTCCATCCCGAGGTCATGCATACGCAGTACGGCGAGGAGATATTCAAAACATTCCTCTTTGATATCTGTGGATGTAAGGGCGACTGGGTCATGTCAAGCTTTGTCGAAGAGCAGGTAAAGCACCTGCGTGAGAAGATAGGCGACAAGACCGTGCTTTGCGCCATGTCCGGCGGAGTCGACAGTTCCGTTGCCGCCGTGCTTCTGCACAGAGCGGTCGGCAAGCAGCTGACCTGCGTTTTCGTTGACCACGGTCTGCTCAGAAAGAACGAGGGCGACGAGGTCGAGCACATCTTTCGCGAGCGCTTTGACATGAAGCTCGTCAGAGTCAACGCCCAGGAGCGTTTCCTCACCAAGCTCGCAGGCGTGACCGAGCCGGAGAAGAAGAGAAAAATTATCGGCGAGGAGTTTATCCGCGTCTTTGAAGACGAGAGCAAGAGGCTCGGCAGGATGAATTTCTTCGTTCAGGGCACAATATATCCCGATGTTATCGAGAGCGGCGTGGGCGACGCGGCGGTCATCAAGAGTCACCACAATGTCGGCGGACTGCCCGACCACATCGATTTCGATGAGCTCATCGAGCCCCTGCGTGACCTGTTTAAAGACGAGGTTCGCAAGGTCGGACTCGAGCTCGGCATCCCCGAGGATCTTGTCTGGCGTCAGCCGTTCCCGGGTCCCGGACTTGCCGTGCGTATCCTCGGCGACATCACCGAGGAGAAACTCAATATTCTCAAGGATGCGGACGCTATCTTCCGCGAGGAAGTCAAAATCGCCGGCATCGACCGCGACATCAACCAGTATTTCGCGGTGCTTACCAACGTCCACAGCGTCGGCGTTATGGGCGACGCGAGAACCTACGACAGCCTTATCGCGCTGCGCGCAGTGACTACCGACGACTTCATGACCGCAGACTGGGCGCGCATCCCGTTCGATGTGCTCGCAAAGGTCTCGAACCGCATCACCAACGAGGTCAAGGGAGTCAACCGCGTAGTCTACGATGTCACTACAAAGCCCCCGGCAACGGTGGAATGGGAATAAAATTCACAAGGAGAACAAACTATGAGCAGTAATGTACGTCCCGAATCCATGGAACGCATCACTACCCCCGAGCTTGCGAACAAGTTCATCGAAGAGCAGGTCGCTGCCGTACGCGAGCAGGTCGGCGGCAAGAGAGTCCTGCTGGCTCTGTCCGGCGGAGTTGACTCGTCCGTAGTCGCGGCGCTGCTTATCCGCGCGATAGGCAAGCAGCTGGTCTGCGTCCATGTCAACCACGGACTCATGCGCAAGGGCGAGAGCGAGCAGGTCATCGAGGTTTTCAGAAACCAGATGGACGCGAACCTCGTCTATATCGACGCTACCGACCGCTTCCTCGATCTTCTCGCCGGAGTCAGCGACCCCGAAAAGAAGAGAAAGATAATCGGCGGCGAGTTCATCAAGGTCTTTGACGAAGAGGCGTCGAAGCTTGAGGGCATCGAGTTCCTTGCACAGGGAACGATATATCCCGACATCCTCGAATCCCACGGCGTAAAGGCTCACCACAATGTCGGCGGCCTGCCGGAGGACATGAAAATGGAGCTTGTCGAGCCCGTAAAGCTGCTCTTCAAAGATGAAGTCCGTGTTGTCGGCGAGGCTCTCGGTCTGCCGCACAGCATGGTATACCGCCAGCCGTTCCCGGGTCCCGGACTCGGAGTACGTTGCCTCGGCGCGATAACGAGAGACCGCCTGAACGCCCTGAGAGAAGCCGACGCTATCCTCAGAGAGGAGTTCGACAAGAACGGCCTTGCCGGCAAGGTCTGGCAGTATTTCATCGCCGTGCCCGACTTCAAGAGCGTCGGCGTGCGCGACGGCAAGCGCTATGAGGGCTGGCCGGCAATCATCCGCGCGGTGAACACCACCGATGCCATGACCGCCACCATCGAGGAGATACCCTACGCCCTCCTGCATCATATCACCGACCGCATCACCCATGAGGTCGAGGGTATCAACCGCGTCGTAATGGATCTCACCCCCAAGCCGATCGGAACGATTGAGTGGGAATAATTCCCCTTGGTTTAGATGTGCCGAAAAACCCAGTATTTATGTGGGCTTCGGGACTCGGCACTTTTCGAGTAACCGTTTTTGCAACAGATGAAATAGTCCCCCTTGGCTTACAACCAAACCTAAAAATCGCATAATTTTTAAGGCTTCTGCCCTGTTAGGGGCGGAAGCCTTTACATATTCGATAAAAATTCCGTTTTGACATACCGTTTGACATACCGTCAAGGCGGAGAAAAATATATTAAATGAGAGAAATTTTCTTAGCATAAGCATGAAGAAATCATAGAACAACTTGCCTTATATGTTTCTTAGTAACATATAAGTTCTCGCTTTTCTAAGTAAAAACACAATATTTTGAAGCGGCATAGCTTACTGTTATCATAGCTGTAGGTCGAGTGTTATCAGTCTCGATAACAAACCGATAACACTACCGGTATAATCATGATAATTCGGATATCTCAAATAATCAAAAACGCCGCGAACAGTACGCTCTTTCTATGTAAAAGCTTTTTTGCTGCTTGCCGTCCGTTTATTCGGCCGACGCAAACTCCTTAAAATGATTATATAACTGATTGACATTGAGGCTTGCTATATCGACAAGCGAGTATTGCCGTTGCAAATATTTGACGAACTCGCAGCCCAGATAATAGCCCACGTCGCTGTGATTTTTGTAGCTGCACCAATCCCCGAAGAAATCCTGCGTGCTGATATTTTTGTCGACGCGTCGGAGATATTCACGCTTTATTTCGGCTTCGTTTTCCTTGCACCAATCGAGCCAGCCGTTTTGATTTTGATGATAGTATCTGTCATCTTGGCATAGAATATGCTCGCAGACCATGGCAAGTCCCTCTTGATAGAGCTGAACCAGTGAATTTTCGCCCTCTGACCGAGCCTCGGGATAGAGATTCCCGTAGGTTTTATGCCATATGTGGCCTATTTCATGAAAAATCAGAGCCTGCATGGCGGATTCATCCTGCCAATTCAATTCGATAATTTTTTCTATTCCGAGCAAAACCGCGTCTCTGCCGTCAAGCGCCGTCGCCCAGCCTGCGCCGTTACACAGCCCCAAATAGAGAATAATATCCGTCTCGACGCCGTTTTCAAAAAGCCGTCCGATATTTTCCGCAAGCTTGTCGGTCACGGCGACAAAGGAGTCGTTTGCCGCAATCGCCGCGTCCCTGTTGAGCAGCACGTTATTGACTACGGGCAGCACGTCATTATTGAAATCATATTCCCTCGAATCCCGTTCGCATTTTTCGCCAAGCTCCGGCGAAATCGCGCGGGCGTATACTCTCCATGCATCCAAATCAAAGGCGCTGTTCTTAAAGCAGCCGGGTATTTTATCAAAAGTATTTATTATTCTCATAGCTCTGTTCCTGCGATTCTCTCAAATTATTTTACCTGCTTTGACATATGCATTTCGCCGCTGCACTCGAAGCCGATGGCGGAGTAGAGCTTTTGCGCGGCAGTGTTATCGCTGCCCGTCAACAGCTCGAAGCTGTGGAGCGGGTATATTTTTTTGCAGTATTCCTGCGCGAAGGTCAACATTTCGCGTGCGATTCCCCGCCTGCGATAATCGGGGCGGACATAGACCTCGGTTATCTCGGGCATAAAATCTTCGTAGCAGAGCGACTTCTTCAGCTGAACGCAGACGAAGCCGGCGAGCCGTCCTCCGTTGCCGTCCGCAACGATGACAATCTCGCGCCTGTTTGTAAGAAGCGAGGCGCGAATGCTTTCTTCCGTAGTCTTGCCCTTGCCGTTGAACTCTGCATTGAGGCGCTCAAGCTCTCCCGCATCGCCGACCGATGCCAATCTTATCATCTTATTATCTCTCCCCAGAGTTTTGTGCCCGCATTATAGCATATTTTTTCCAAAATGTAAATGCTCGGAGGAGGTGAAAGGTTGCTGATGGGCTGTGAGCGTTAGGCAAATCGGAATTTGCGGATATAAGTATCGGCAACGGTCAACCGCCGTAATATTGGAAATCATCACAACCTTGCTGAAGCTGATGTTATCCGCCCGCGAAGTTTGCACAATTTTATTGATGTGAAACTTGTAGGGTGCGGCGACTCGACGCGCCGATGCCGCGATAGCGGCACAGAATTTCCACCAAGTTTATTTTATATACCGCCTGATTTTGAAGTCTACATATCTGCAAACAACGGAAAGATTGTTTTTTCCCACAAAATCAAAATCCCGCCCACGGAAAAAACACAGGCAGGATTTTTTGCTTTGAATACCACGTTTAATACGGGCTTATATTATTCTCTTCTTCCAATTTTCGCCGTCGCGTTCATAGAAAAATTCGGTCAGCGACGGGTTTTCCATGACATGAACCATGTCGATGAAGTCCTGCGAGAGCTTATACTGCGTCAGCTCGTCGCGCTCGATCCAGAATACTCTGCCTTCGTCGGAGTCTTTGAGCTCGCCGCTGAAGCGGTCGGCGCGGAAAAACAGCACTATGTAGCGCGTGCCGTCGTCGCGGATAAAATCGTTGATTCCGCATACCGTCGGGCGGGAGATATCAAGTCCAGTCTCCTCTTTAACCTCGCGGCGCACGGCGTCGGTGAACGCCTCGCCCGGCTCAACATGACCGCCGGGGAAGGTTACGCCCGGCCAGTCCTTGTTCACTCTGTCCTGCACGAGTATCTTCGTGCCGTCGCAGATCATGCACATCACGGTAAGCTCAGTCTTTTCGGTGGTTCCCATTGTGTTGCCCTCACTTTCTCTCGTCTTCGACGAAGCTGCTTTCTATGGTCATAACGGCGTAGTAATTCTCGCCGATCTCGGTCGATATTTTGTCGCTTATCAGCTCTTTTATCTGCCCTTTCGTGAACGGATATTTGTGCGGTACGACGAGGTCGAAAATGAGATTGGTGTGCGTAGGACCTTCCACCATTCTGAAGTCGTGCATCGTGAATCTCGGGTCAACTTCCTTTATCAGCTCGCTGACCTTTTCGCGCAGGGCGTTTATATGCTCGTCATCAACGACTATCGGATCCATATGCAGGACAATGTTGATGGCGAACTTCTTCTTTATGTCGCGCTCGATGCGATCTATGGTGTCGTGGCACGCCATTATATCGCAGTCGGACGGCACTTCGACATGGGCGGAGGCGAACATCCTGCCCGGTCCGTAGTCATGAACCATGAGGTCGTGGACGCCGATAACACCCTCGTATGAGAGAATGTCGCTCTCAATCTCCTGCACCGTCTCCGGCGAAGCGGGCGCGCCGAGCAGTTCGTTCATCGTGTCCTTGAATATGCCTATTCCGGTCGCGATGATAAACAGGGCTACTACTATTCCCATGTATCCGTCAAGCGGCACAGAGGTAAATTTCGAGAGAATAAGGGCTATCATAGATACAGTCGTCGCCGCGGTGTCGCTGACGCTGTCCATAACGACCGCTCCGACGGCGGTCGAGTTTATCCTTTTGCCGATATTTCTGTTGAAGACCGCCATCCATATTTTGACCCCGATCGAGACGATGAGTACTATGAGTGCAGTCATGCTGAACTGAAGCGGCTCCGGGTGGAGAATTTTATCTACCGACGAGCGGATCAGCTCGCCGCCCATGAGCAGGATAATAAATGAGACTATCAGCGCGCAGACATATTCTATTCTGCCGTGACCGAACGGGTGCTCATCGTCGGCGGGCTTATTTGCCAGACGGAAGCTGACGAGCGTGACGGCGGACGAGCCAGCGTCCGAGAGGTTGTTCGCGGCGTCCGCGGTTATTGCGATACTGCCCGTCGCCGAGCCGACAATGAACTTTGCGGCGGTCAGCAGAATGTTGCACAGTATGCCGACGATGCCGCTGAGTGTGCCGTAGCGCGAGCGCACGGCAGGGTCGTCGGTTTTTTCGCTGTCCTTGATAAAGAGTTTTATCAGAAGCTTTGTCATGATAACCTCCGGGGGTAGTTGAGTGAATACATGGAAGTGGATACAGGTTAACGGTTGCCATTATTCGCTGTCAGTTCGGATTGACCGTTAATCAAGCTAAAACGCCGCTTGGCAGCCGCTGCTTTTAATCAGCCTTCCAATAGCCGCGCCGCAGTGTTTGATAAGCTGATTGAGAGAAGCGAGTTTGCGTGCGAATGTGCCGAGCAACTTATTGAGAGCCGCGAGCTAAGCGATGCTTGCTTGCCTTTTTGTGGGCACAGTTTGCTTTTCTTTTGCAGGCATTTTCTTTTTCAAATAAAAAGAAAATGCCGAAACGCGAGAAGTATAAAAGTTTTAATTATAGTTGGACGCGAAAGTAGGAGGCATATTTTTATCGTGCCGCTCACGCGGCAGCGGTGCGTCGAGTCGCCGCACCCTACAATCGCTCGATTACAGCCTTGCGCCGCTTGTATGTAGGAAAAACTCCGCATTTTAATATTCCGCAGGAACGCCGGGCCCCTGCGGAATGATTTTTTGATTCTGTTTTTTTACATTCTCTCCGGCACGCTTATCTTGAGCAGGGTCAGGATGTTCTTGAGAACTTCCTTGACGCACAGGCACAGATATATTCTCGCCGCACTCAAGTTCTTGTCGTCGCAGTTGACGCGGCAGGCGTTGTAGAACTTGTGGAATAGGGTCGCGAGGTCGATGCAGTAGCGTGTGATGCGCGCGGGATCATAGTTTTTGGCGGAGAGAGCGATCTCGTCGGTGAGCGACGCTAAGTGCCTGATTATCTCGCGCTCCTCGGGTGCGGTGAGCAGGTCGAGCTGCTCGGGCGTGCACTCGGGGATGTCACAGCCCTGCTCCTTGAGCTTTCTCAGGATGCTGCAAATTCTCGCATGTGCGTACTGGCAGTAGTAAACCGGGTTCTGCGAATTCTCGGCGACGGCGAGATCGAGGTCGAACTCCATCTGCGTTGCGGGCTCGCGGAGATTGAAGAAGAAACGCACCGCGTCTATCGGTATCTCTTCGAGCAGGTCGACAAGGGTTATCGCCTTGCCGGTACGCTTGGACATACGCACGACTTCGCCGTTTCTCGTCAGGCGCACGAGCTGCATGAGGATTATGTCGAGCTTGTCGCCGTCGAGACCTATCGCGTCGAGTGCGCCCTTCATTCTGGCGACATGGCCGTGGTGGTCTGCACCCCAGACATCTATCGCCCTGTCAAACTTTCTGACGGCGAGCTTGTTGCGGTGATATGCGATATCCGCCGCGAAATAGGTCGGGTTGCCGTTCTGGCGGATGAGCACATCGTCCTTGAGACCGAGCTTGTCGATCTCCTCCTGCGTCTTGCCCTGGGCGAGCAGGCGCTTTGTCTGAACCTCGATGTTCTTGTACCACAGCGCACCGTCAAGCTCGTAGGTGAGCCCCTTTTCTTTGAGCAGCTCTATTGTGTCGCGAAGCTCCGTGCCGTTGTGCAGGGTGCTCTCCTTGAACCATGTGTCGTATTCTATCCTGTATTTTGAAAGTATCTCGTGCATCGAGTCGATATTCTTCGGCAGCGCGAAATCGACGAGCGCCTTGCGGCGGACTTCCTCGCTCTCGGAGATATATTTGTCGCCGTAGACATCGGCAAATTCCCTGGCACGCACGGCTATGTCCTCTCCGTGGTAGCTGTCCTCGGGCAGCTCGGGCGCGTCGGCGCCTTTGTATATCTGCTGATAGCGGATATCGAGCGAGAGGGCGAATTTATCGATCTGATTGCCGGCGTCGTTGATATAGAATTCGCGGCTGACATTGTAGCCTGCAAAGTCCATGACCGCCGCAAGGCAGTCGCCAAGAGCGCCGCCGCGGGCGTTGCCCATGTGCATCGGACCCGTCGGATTGGCGGAGACGAATTCAATATTTACCTTTTCGCCCTTGCCGAAGTCGGAGCGGCCGTAGTCGCTGCCCTTCTTGCGGATATCCATGAGAATCTCCGAATAGAAGCGGTCGGCGAGACGGAAGTTTATGAATCCGGGACCCGCCGCCTCGCAGGATGAGAATGTGGTGCCCTCGAGGTCAATGTTCTTTGTTATAGCCGCGGCTATCATAGCGGGCGCGCGTCTGAAAGCTCTCGCCCACGCCATGGCGGCGTTTGTGGAGTAGTCGCCGTTCTTTCTGTCCGCCGGGATTTCGACCTTGAAATCCGTGAGCTCGGCTTCGGGCAGTTCACCTGCCGCCATCGCCTTTTTCGCGGCGTCCCTGACAAGCTCGCAGAGTTTATCCTCGACCTGTTTTACAAGCACTGACATAAAATTTATCCATCCTTTCGTGTAACCGCAGTTTCTGCGGGCAAACCGTCATTTTTACTGTCCGCTGACCGTTATCTTCAGCTCGTTCGACGCGGCGAGATCCGCGTTGACATCGATAGTGTAGTTGAGCAGCAGCTCGCCGCCCTCCTCCGTCACGGACGACTCGACCTTTTTGGCGAATATGCCGAGGAGCATATCGCCGAAGGGGGTCGCATAATGGCAGACGTGGCGCCTGCCGCGCTCCATGACCATCTGTGTAGTATATGCACCGTTTCTCGTCATTGTGACGAGTCCGCCGTCCTCTATGAGCAGGGTGGTCACGCAGCCCTCCATCTCGGCGGCAGGCTCTTCATATGAGAGCTCGTAGCCGTTTTCGAGCAGGCGCAGAACGCCCTGCGTGCTCGTCTGCGACGAGTAGCTGTCGTCATGCCCGGAGTGGCTGTCCTCAATGTTTATAAACACCTTTTTTTCCATCGGAAAAGTCCTTTTCTTTCTTGCTCTGAGGCTATGAAAAACCTCGTTCTTTTGATTTTTTATAATACCACAGTTATACGCCTTTCGTCAACCCGTTTTATTTGAAAACGGGCGCATTATTTTTCTGTTAGAGCATTGCAAACGCGCCGATATTATGATATATTATATTAGTATATATAATATATACTCTGTGCAGAGTATTTTTTAAGGAGAACAGTTATGATCGATATCCGTATAGCGATGAACGACATCTACAAGAACCTCGAGCCGACCCTCACCAAGTGCGGCTTCAGAATCACCACTCCCGCAGATATCTCCGACGGTATCCCCGTCTCCGTCACGAGCGGACGCGCCGTTATGGATTTTTCCGGCGACAACAAGGCTCTGCGTATCGAGCACTACGACAACAAAATAGCCCTGCTCTGGGCGCAGGAAGAGGGCGCGAACGAGACCGACTTCGCGAAGATAGCCCATTCTCTGCTCGACATTGAGACCGCCGACGACAAGGACATCAAGTTTATCTCGGACGAGTATGCCGAGCTTATCGAAGAGAGCTTCGGCAAGAACGGCACAGCCGATAAGAAAAAAGTGAAGCTCCCCACCCCTGTGTCTAAGGCTGCGGCGAAGAGCGGCGAGGCGTGCTATGACGCGAACACATTCGCAAACCGCCTGAGCGTTATCTATCCCGAGCTGCGCGACGAATACAGAAAGAATATTGAGACCTACGGCGAGTTCCTGCCCGAGGATTTCTTCAAGAATCACGCTGCTCCCGTGGTTATCAAGGTCATAAAAGAGAACGACCCGCAGAAGATGAGGAAGCTCTTCAATCTCCTCAACGAGATTTATGACGACGGCACGAACGAGATTCAGAGCATCATAGCCGTCACCGTCCTCGGCGAGCTCAACAACGATCAGGATCTGCTCGCAAACTGCGTCGACTACATGAGTGCGGACATGATCTCTCCCGTTGTCCAGGTCAACAAGTATCTCGCGAAGTCCAAGAGCGCGAGAATGAGACTCGAAAATCCGCCGAAGTACAAGCCCAAGAAGAAAAAGAAGAAAAAGAACATGTTCTCCACCCTGACGAATCAGTAAATTCGTTTTTATAGCTTTGGAGAAGGAGGATGAAAGCTTTGGATAACAATGAGAACAACGAGATCCTTGAAGAGAACGCCGAGAATCAGGACGAGCTCGTGCTCGACGAAGACATTGAGCTTGACAAGGATATGAACACCAAGGTCACCGAGGAATACGACGCGAGCCAGATTCAGGTTCTTGAGGGACTTGAGGCGGTCCGCAAGCGCCCCGGTATGTACATCGGCTCGACGGGTCCGCGCGGCCTGCACCACCTTGTGTATGAGATAGTCGACAACTCCATAGACGAAGCTCTCGCGGGCTTCTGCACGAATATCGATGTTGAGATACTCCCGGGCAATGTTATCAGCGTCAAGGATAACGGACGCGGTATCCCCGTGGGCATGAACGAAAAGATGGGCATCTCCACCGTGACGGTCGTCCTGACCGTCCTGCACGCCGGCGGTAAGTTCGGCGGCAACGGCTACAAGGTCTCCGGCGGTCTGCACGGCGTCGGTTCGTCCGTCGTCAACGCCCTGTCCGAGTGGCTCGAAGTTGAAGTTGCGCAGAACGGCCATGTCTATCAGCAGCGCTTCTCGAACGGCGGTCATCCCGACTATGACCTCAAGGAGATAGGCACATCGTCGGCGACCGGCACGACTATACGCTTCAAGCCCGATCCCGAGATTTTCCGCGAGACCACGGTCTATGATTTCGAGACCCTTGAAAGGCACCTGCGCGAGTCCGCGTTCCTCAATGCGGGACTGTGCATAACCCTTGCGGACAGGCGCGACCCCGATAATATCATCGAGCGCACCTACTGCTACGAAGGCGGACTTTCGAGCTTCGTCGAATATCTGACCACAAGCCGCGGTCAGACTCCCCTGCATGAAAATCCGATCCATTTCTCCGCCATGCACGGCGACAGAAGCGCGGAGATCGCCATGCAGTATACAGACAGCTACAACGAGACAATGCTCTCGTTTGCAAACAACGTCCACACCGTTGACGGCGGTACTCACGAGACCGGCTTCAAGACCGCTCTGACCCGCGTTTTCAACGACTACGGACGCAAATATTCCATTCTCAAGGACGGCGACAAGAAGCTCTCGGGTGACGATGTCCGCGAGGGACTGACTGCCGTTATCAGCGTCAAACTCACCGAGGCGCAGTTCGAGGGACAGACAAAGGGCAAGCTCGGCAACACCGACATAACCCAACTCGTCTCGACAACGGTCTATGAGAAGCTGATGACCTATTTTGAAGAGAATCCCGCAGTCGCAAAGGCGATATTCTCGAAGGCTCTCGACGCTTCGCGCGCAAGAGAAGCTGCGAGAAAGGCGCGCGAACTGGCTCGCCGCAAATCCGTGCTCGATTCAAACTCCCTGCCCGGCAAGCTTGCCGACTGTACCGAGCGCGACGCCGAGCGCACAGAGCTCTACATCGTCGAGGGAGATTCCGCAGGCGGCTCCGCAAAAGAGGGACGCGACAGACGCTTCCAGGCGATTCTTCCCCTCTGGGGCAAGATGCTCAACGTCGAAAAGGCGAGACTCGACAGAGTTATCGGCAACGAGAAGCTCATGCCTATTGTCATAGCCCTCGGCACCGGAATCGGCGACGAGTTTGATATAACAAAGCTTCGCTACAACAAGATAGTTATCATGGCGGATGCCGATGTCGACGGCGCGCATATCAGAACGCTGCTGCTGACCTTCTTCTTCCGCTATATGCGCCCGCTTATCGAGCAGGGTCATGTCTATCTCGCTCAGCCCCCGCTGTTCAAAGTCAGCAAGGGCAAGAAGATAAGATACGCTTTCTCCGACGAGGAGCGCGACCAGTTCATGGCGGAGTTCGGCGGTTCGGGCAGCTGCGATATCCAGAGATACAAAGGTCTCGGCGAGATGGATGCCGAGCAGCTCTGGGAGACGACAATGGATCCCGACTTCCGCACGATGCTGCGCGTCAACGTCGAGGACGCGATGCTCGCGGACGAGACCTTCTCCATTCTTATGGGCGACAAGGTCGAGCCGCGCCGCGAGTTCATCGAAACCAATGCAAAATACGTCCAGAACCTGGATATATAACGGAAAGGAGTAGATCTCTGTGAGCTTTGACGAAGCATATAACGAACAAAAAATAATCAATGTCGAGATCAATAGAGAAGTGCGTAAATCCTTTCTGGATTACTCCATGTCGGTCATCACCTCGCGTGCTCTGCCCGATGTGCGTGACGGCTTGAAGCCCGTCCACAGACGCATACTTTACACCATGTACGAAAACGGCCTCTATCCCGACAAGCCGTACCGCAAATGCGCGGACACGGTCGGTTCGGTGCTCGGCCGTTACCATCCTCACGGCGACGCCTCCGTCTATGACGCCATGGTGCGTCTGGCGCAGGACTTCTCCATGAGATATACGCTCGTTGACGGCCACGGCAACTTCGGTTCCGTCGACGGCGACCCGCCCGCCGCCTACCGTTACACCGAGTCAAAGCTCAAAAAGCTCTCTCTCGAAATGCTGACGGATATCGACAAGGACACGGTCGATTTTATCCCGAACTACGACGACCGACTCAAGGAGCCCACGGTGCTCCCGTCGAGATATCCGAACCTGCTTGTCAACGGCTCCGTCGGTATAGCGGTCGGTATGGCGACAAATATCCCTCCGCACAATCTGCGCGAGGTCGTAGCCGCCATGAACTGCCTGATAGATAACCCCGATGCGACGCTCGAGGAGCTTATGACTCATCTGCCCGGTCCCGATTTCCCGACCCGCGGAATAATCATGGGCAGAGCGGGCATACGCGCCGCCTACGGCACGGGCCGCGGCAAGATTATAGTCCGCGCCCGCGCCGAGATAGTCGAGACAAAGGGCGACCGCCACAAGATAGTTGTCACCGAGATTCCTTACGGCGTCAACAAGGCGAAGCTCATAGAGAGCATGGCGGATCTCGTCAAGGATAAGCGCATCGAGGGCATATCCGATATCCACGACTATTCCTCGCGCTCCGGTATGCACATCGACATCACCTTGAAGCGCGACGCGAATCCGCAGGTAGTTTTGAATCAGCTCTATACCTACACTCAGCTCCAGTCTACCTTCGGCGTGATTATGCTCGCCCTCGTAAACGGCGAGCCGAAGATACTCACCCTTAAGCAGATTCTTCAGCAGTATATAGACTACCAGTGCGAGATAGTCACCCGCCGCACAAGGTACGATCTGAAAAAAGCTCAGGAGCGCGCCCATATACTCGAGGGCTTGCTCACGGCTCTCGATTTCATCGACGAGGTCATAGCCATTCTGCGCGCGTCAAAGAGCATCCCCGAGGGACGCGAAGCGCTCATGAACCGCTTCGGTCTCGATGAGATTCAGGCGCAGGCGATAGTCCAGATGAGACTCGGCCAGCTGACCGGACTCGAGCGCATAAAGGTCGAGGACGAGATGGCTCAGCTCAAGGCGAAGATAGCCGACTTTATAGATATTCTCTCGAACGAGTCGAGGATACTCACTATAGTCCGCGAGGAGACCGGCGCTATCGCCGAGAAGTTCGGCGATGACCGCCGCACCGTCATTGAAAATGTCAGCGGCGAGGTCGATATCGAGGATCTTATCCCCGAGGAGACCTGCGTGTTCACCATGACGAATCTCGGCTATATCAAGCGTATCCCCGCCGACGCATACACGATCCAGCACCGCGGCGGCAGAGGCGTCAAGGGCATGACAAGGCGCGAGGAGGATGTGGCAAAGACCATGTTTACCTGCTCGACCCACGATTACGTCATGTTCTTTACCACCCGCGGCAGAACTTACCGTCTCAAGGGCTACGAAGTGCCCGAGGGCTCGAGAAACAGCAAGGGCATGAATATAGTCAACCTCCTGCCCCTCGAGGCGGGCGAGAAGGTGTCGGCGATGATAAGAGTGCCCGAATATGACCCCGATGCGTTCCTCTGCATGGTCACGCGCAAGGGCATCATCAAGCGCACGAGCCTCGACGCTTACCGCAACGTCCGCAAGAACGGCGTTATCGCGATAAATCTCGACGATGACGACGAGCTCGCATGGGTGCGCCTGACCTCCGGCAACGACGACCTGCTCATAGCCACGCGCAAGGGCATGGGCATCCGCTTCAATGAAAACGACGCGAGACCGCTCGGCAGAACGGCGCGCGGCGTCAAGGCGATTGAGCTGCGCGAGGGCGACGAGGTTGTCGGCATGGAAGTGCTCGACGATGCAAAGGCTGTCCTCACAGTCAGCACCACCGGCTACGGCAGACGCAGCGAACCTTCGGATTACAGACTCCAGTCGAGAGGCGGCAAGGGTACGATAAACTACCGCACCGAGACCTACGGCGACGTTGCCGCAATAGCGGTCGTTGACGAGAGCGAGGATGTCATCTTCATCTCGTCCGACGGCATTATAATCCGCATCCCTGTCTCACAGATAAGCACATTTGCAAGACCCTCCAAGGGCGTCAGAGTCATGCGTGTGTCCGAGGGCGAGCAGTTGGTTACCGTCGCCTGCACTCCGAGCGAGGAAGATCAGGAAAAGTCGGAAGAAACCGCGGCTGAGGAAGTGTCACCTGCCGAAGACAGCGAAAATTCCGAAACAGAGGAATAATCGGTCGGGTTTTTATTAAAATTTTGTAAGAAGTTACAAATAACTCTTGTCATAACCCGGTTTCTCTGATATGATATTAACATGACCAGCGAAGTCAACAACTCGGAAAAGGGGGATACACAATGAACATCGCTCTCATGGCTCACGACTCAAAAAAAGAACTTATGACCCAGTTCTGTATAGCTTATTGCGGTATCCTGAGCCGCCATTCCCTGTGCGCGACCGGCACTACGGGCAAGCTCGTAGCCGAGGCAACGGGACTTGAGATTCAGCGCTTCCTCAGCGGAAGTCAGGGCGGCGACCAGCAGATAGCTTCCAGAATAGCCTGCAACGAGATCGATCTTCTGCTCATGTTCAGAGATCCGCTCACACCCAAGCCGCACGAGCCCAACGAAGCAAATCTTCTCAGACTCTGCGACGTGCACAACATCCCCGTTGCCACCAATATAGCCACCGCCGAGGCTCTTATTCACAGCCTTGCGCGCGGCGACCTTGATTGGCGCGATATAGTCAACCCGAAATAAGCTTTGACCCGCCCCGGCGGTATTTCCCGCCGGGCGGCTTTTTCCGGAGCTTTTTCGCTCATCCCGCCAACGGCGGGATTTAATGTTTTTATGGAAGGAACAAAAACATGGCTCTTTTTACGAAAGCTGTCAAGGGCACTCAGGATGTGCTGCCCGCGGCGAGCTATAAAAACCGCTTTCTTGAAAATACCCTGCTCGATATAGCCTCGCGTTTCGGCTTCAAGGAGATTCGCACTCCCGTGTTCGAGCATACGGAGCTGTTTGCCCGCGGCGTCGGCGACACCACCGATGTCGTGCAGAAGGAGATGTACACTTTTCTCGACAAGGGCGGACGTTCTATAACGCTCCGACCCGAGGGCACTGCGGGCGCTGCGCGCGCATTTTTGGAGCACGGGCTTTTCAACGAGCCCCTGCCGCAGAAGACCTGCTATATAACCTCGTGCTATCGCTACGAGAAGCCGCAGTCCGGCAGATACAGGGAGTTCCACCAGTTCGGCGTTGAGGTCTTCGGCACTCCGGCTCCCGCCGCCGATGCCGAGATAATTTCCCTCGCTGCCGAAATATTCGCTTTCCTCGGAATCGAGGACTTGACGCTCGAGATAAACTCGATCGGCTGCCCGACCTGCCGCGCCGAGTATCACAAGGCGCTCAAGGCATATTTTGAGCAGTATAAAGACGAGCTGTGCGGTACCTGCCTCGACAGGCTCGAGCGCAACCCCATGCGTATTCTTGACTGCAAGAGCCCCGTCTGCTCGAAGATAGCCGAGGGCGCACCCGTTATGCTCGATTATCTCTGCGACGAGTGCCGCGAGCATTTCGAGAAAGTCAAGAGCTATCTTGACGCGCTGATGATAGACTATGTTGTCAACCCGCACATCGTGCGCGGACTTGATTACTATACAAAGACCGTTTTCGAATTCGTCTCGCACAACGACAAGACCGACGGACTTGTCTGCGGCGGCGGCGGACGCTATGACGGACTCATTGAAGAGCTCGGCGGTCAGCACACCCCGTCGCTCGGCTTCGCAATGGGACTTGAGCGCCTGCTCAGCGTCATCGAGGCTCAGGGCATTGAGCTGCCCGGCGACCAGAAGTGCGATATCTATATCGGCTCTATCGGCGACGCCGCTTCGCTCATTGCGGCGAAGCTCTGCACGGATCTCCGCTCAGACGGAGTCAGCGCGCAGTTTGACGTCGCGGGACGCTCGGTCAAGGCTCAGATGAAATACGCCGACAAACTGGGCGCGCGCTTCACCTGCGTTATCGGCGACGACGATATCGCCAAGGGCGAAGTCCTCGTCAAGAACATGGAAAACGGCGAAAAGACCGCTTTTTCAATCGAAAACTTCAGCGATGAATTCTCGTCGGCTCTCGTTCAGGCTGCGGCAAACGCCTTTGCGGACAGCATCAACGACGGAGATCTCAACGCTGCCGATATATCAAATCTCTTTGGAGGGCTCAGATAATGGAGAGAACTTACATTGCGGACATCAAAAATAATCTCGGCAAACCCGTGCTCGTTCAGGGCTTTGTCGAGAACCTGCGCGACAGCAAGTATATGGCTTTCATCGTGCTCAAGGATATCACCGGAAAAATCCAGATAACCGTCGAGAAAGAGAAGCTGCCGGAGCTCTGCCCCGTGATAGCGACTCTGACACAGGATTCCGTTATCTCGGTCGTCGGCACCGCCGTCGAGAACGATTTCGTCAAGATGGGCGGAATTGAGATTATCCCCGAGTCGATAACCGCAGAGTCGATAGCCGACGCACTGCCGATAGTGCGCAAGGAGATCCCTGCGACCAAGAAGCGCCCGGGCGTCGAGCGCTCGAGCATCGACCAGCGCATTGACTACCGCTGGATCGACCTTCGCACCGACGAAAATCAGCTCATGTTCAAGGTTCAGACCGTCATGGTCAACGCCATGCGTCAGTTCCTTATAGACCATAATTTCATCGAGATTCACACCCCGAAGCTCATCGGCGCGGCGAGCGAGAGCGGAGCCGAGGTCTTTGAGGTCAAGTATTTTGACCGCCTCGCTTATCTTGCGCAGAGCCCCCAGTTCTATAAGCAGATGGCAATGGCGAGCGGCTTTGAGCGTATATTCGAGGTAGGCCCCGTTTTCAGAGCCGAAAAATCATACACCAACAAGCACACCACCGAGTTCTCCGGCTTCGACCTTGAGTTCAGCTACATCACCTCTTTCAAAGATGTCATGAAGATGGAGGAGGAGCTGCTGACATATATGCTTAAATCGGTCAAGGAGAAGTACGGCGAGGAGATAAAGGAGCTGTTCGGCAAGGAGGTTATCGTCCCGACGACCCCGTTCCCGGTCATAAAGCTTGCCGATCTCTATGACGAGCTCGAAAAGGAGTTCGGCTATACCGTGCCCGACAGCGAAAAGGGCGACCTCACGACCGACGCCGAGCGTCTGAGCTACGACTGGGTCATGAAGAAATACGGTCACGAGTTTCTGTTCATTACCGACTACAGCGCCGAGAAGCGCGCGTTCTACCATATGCGCGACGAGAACGGCGTGCCGCAGGGCTACGACCTCATCTGGCGCGGCGTCGAGATAACCACCGGCGCGCAGCGCGAGCACAGATACGATGTGCTCAAGAGCCAGGCGCAGGAGAAGGGACTCGAGAAGGATGTTGAATTCTATCTCGAATTCTTCAAATACGGCTGCCCGCCCCACGGCGGCTTCGGAATCGGTATCGACCGCCTGACCATGCTCATGCTCGGACTGCACATCAAGGAAGCGATGTTCCTCTTCAGAGGCCCGAACAGACTCACCCCGTAACGGAAAAAGAGAAATCCCGCCGAGTTTTTCGGCGGGATAATTTTATAGTTTTCATAAGCAAAAAGCGGGCGGCATAATCTCGGTTATGCCGCTCGCTTTAATTTTATATTTTATTTTATCCCGTTGATGAACGAGAAGATCGCATCTATCCGCGCAAGGATATCGCGTATATCATGCGCTATGCGTATAGCGGTGATGATATAAGCGGGGGTGAGATCGATCTTCGTGACGCCAGAATAGTTGCGGGTGACGGTGAAGCCGAAGTCGCGGGTCGCGTCCTTGCCGGTGACGGTCATGCGCTTGTAGGCTACGGTTATCTTGTCGTAGCTCTCGGTCGCGGGAACCTTTCCGGTGAAGGCTATCTCGGCGCTCTCGCCTGCTTCAAGGACTACCGGATAGGGCAGGGCGAAGTTCAGCGTGCCGTTCTCCGAGGTTATCGAAGAGATCTTTATCTTGTCCTTCTTCGACAGGTTCTTGACCATGACGGAGTTGCAGGAGAAAAGGTGCTTCGAGAGAGTCGGCAGGAACGAGGAGTTCGTGCTCTTGAAGAGAACGACTACATCGCTCGTCGGAGAGAGGCTCTCCATGAACTGGGGATATTCGATGTGCGAATATGCGTCCTTGATGTTGTCGGTGAGCAGAAGATCCATGAGCAGGGAGTAGGTGCGGGGATCCCACTCCGCCTGACCGTGGTAGTGACGGTTGACTACCCATGTGCGCTCGGGCATATAGCCGGTCGAGAGGTCAACCGTTCTGTCGGGCGAGATGTTGTTCTTGCCCGTCTTGACAGCCTGCTTGTAGTCAGTGGGGAAAGTCTCGCCGAAGGGCGCGCAGACGGCGCCGCAGGAATACTTCATGTTGACTATGCCGTCGCTGTTGTCAACGGTACCCGAGGCGAGCGGCACGCCGGAGCAAGCCTTTATCGAAACGCTGACGCCCTTTTTCTGCTGAGCGTAGAGTGTCTCGGAGATATGCGACATGAAGCCGTTTCTGACTTTCTCGACTTTTTCAATGAGCTTTGCATTCTTGACGGAGTCGAGGCGCAGGGACTTGATATATTCGTAATTCTCCGGGTCGCACATCTCCCAGAATGCGGGGATGTTTATAACGCTCGGGAGAACCATGGTCTTGAGACCGTAGTCGGCGATGTTGTTCGCGCCGTCGGCAGGGATGATGTCCATGACAAACGAGAAGTCGGTCTCGGTGTGCAGGATAGCTCTGAGGATATCGAGGGTGGTGTCGAAGTTCAATGCAAGGGGCTTGTCAGTGTAGAGATCGGAGACGAGGTTGCTTCCCGCGAGAAGCGGAGTGTCGAACACCGCGCGGTCGATATAGTTGTCGTTCGGATACTCATACATATAAGTGCCAAGCAGCAGGCTGCCCTGGCTGATGCTGTATACGCTGACCTTGTCGTGCCCGGTGAGGGCGCAGACCTCTGCGAGATAATCGTGGAGCTGAGCCGCAACATCGGCGTGGCTGAGTCTCCAGTCGTAGAGGAAGTTGAAAACATGGTCGTCGCCTATCTCGTCGCCGATAACCTCCATGTCGAGAAACTCCGAGCCCGTGTAGGGGACGAGGTCGAGCTGGTCGTTCTTCGTGAACGCCTCAAGGCTCGTGTTTTTAGCGCCGCTGAGTATCGGCACGATGTCGTAATAGGAAGTGCCGTCGTCGTTCATGCTCAGCGGCTCAACAATAGAAGTTATTATCTCGCGCATCGGCTTTTCGATGCCGTCCGTGCCCTTCTGGGCGATGAGCTCGATTATGCCCGTGACGAGGTCGGGGGCATTGACTCCGAGGAGCTTGAGAATCTCTTTGGTGTCGGGCGGGAAAACGCGCTTCAATGAGCCGTCCTCCTGCTTCTCCGAGAGAATCGTCGCGCCGAATCCGGAGATCATGACAACGGGCGAATGGCCGCAGGCGCACTTGGTGGCGGCCGCCGCGGTCGAAGCAAATACCGAGCAGAGCATCACGGCGGCGATGACAATGCAGAGTATCCGCTTGAACGGATTTTTCTTCATTTTTGTATTCTCCTTTCGCAAGCACATATGTGCAACAGGAAAATTATACATTATTTTTACAAAAATGTAAATAATCTGTTTATACCTTTTTTCGACACAATGGTACCCTGTAACACCTATGGACAAAATTGAGCGAAGTGTGATATAATGAGCATGGAAGAAAAGCGGCAAAACAGAAAGGATGGTAATCACCAATGAAAAAGACTCTCAGGCTGACAGCTCTCGTTATGGCTGTCGCGATAATCGTCTGCGCCTTTGCGGGCTGCGGAGCGAAAATTGACAAGCTCATCGTCGGCAAGTGGAGCGACTCGCAGAACAACGCGACTATCGAGTTCAAAGAGGACGGCACTTTCCAGTATGATTCGAGCAACCTCAATATCCTCGGCATTTCCGTCGGCACTTCGGTCTCCGGTACATACAAGGTCGACACCGAGGCTGACCCCGCGACCGTGACCATAGTCCCCGAGATAGCTATCGCAGGCTTCAAGGCGGGCACGGAGATAACCTTCACCGCGTCGTATAATAAAGACAACAAGGTGCTCACGCTCAATAACGACAGCTGGGGCACTCTGAACCTCACCGAAGTCGAGGCATAAAGCTGAAAACAAAACGGGACTGCCGGGTAACGGCAGTCCTTTGCTGTTTATATGAACTTCCGCAAAACGGAAGTTTTATTTTTTATATCAGCCTTTTGAGCGCTTCCGTGACTGCTGCCGCCGGGGCTTTGCCACCGAGCGCGCGCATACACTGCCCGATAAGATACTGAAACGCCTGCGTTTTGCCGTCTCTGTACTGCGAGACGCTCTTTTCGTTTTCGGCGATAACGCGTTTGACCGCTTCCTCTATCGCCGCCGTGTCGGTCATCAGAGAAAGTCCGTTTTTTTGGACATATTCCGCCGGGTCGGCGTTTTCGGTCACTATTTTTGCAAAGACTTTTTTCGCCGTGCCGCGGTTTATCTCCCCTGATGAGAGCATATTTATGAGCCTGCCCAACGAGTCGGGGCTGAATTTTGCATCTTCAATGCTCATTCCCGCGCCGCGAAGTACGGCTGGAAGCTCAACATTTATCCACGATGCGGCGTCCTTTGCGCTCTTGCAGAGCATAACCGTGCGGTCGAAGAGCTCCGCCGTGAACGGCGAGGACATCAGTGTGTCAATGTCCGCTCTGCCGAGATTATATTCTTCGCTCCAGCGACGGCGCTTCGCCTGCGGCAGTTCGGGCATCTGATTTTTGATTTTCTCAATGTCGGGGGTTGAAACGACTACCGGCGGAATGTCCGGCTCGGGAAAATATTTGTAGTCGCTCGTGTCCTCTTTTGAGCGCATCGCGTAGCTCATACCTGCGCCGTCGTCCCAGCGCCGGGTCTCCTGAATGATATTTCCGCCGCTCTCAATCAGCGAGATTTGCCGCGCGCTCTCGCTTTTTATCGCGCGCTCGGCGGCTCTGAATGAGTTCAGATTTTTCATCTCCGTGCGCGTTCCGAGTTCTATTTCACCCTCCGGGCGGACGGAGAGATTTATATCCGCTCTCAGCGAGCCCTCCTGCATCCGACAGTCCGAAACGCCGGAAAAGCGCATCAGCTCGCGCAGCTTTCCGAGATATTCGACCGCCTCCTCTGCGCTTCGCATATCCGGCTCGCTGACTATCTCAAGCAGCGGCACTCCGCATCGGTTGCAGTCGATGAGCGTGCGGTTGTCGTCGGGGGAGTGCATGAGCTTCCCCGCGTCCTCCTCCATGTGCATCTCTTTTATGCGTATAATTTTGCCGCTGTCGAGCGTGACCGAGCCGTTTCGGCACAGCGGCAGATATAACTGGGATATCTGATAAGCCTTCGGCAGGTCGGGGTAAAAATAATTTTTGCGGTCGAAGCGGCTTATCGGTGTTATCTCGCAACCTGCCGCGAGTCCCGCGCGGACGGAAAGCTCAACGGCTTTTTTGTTCAGCGTCGGCAGAGTGCCGGGCAGTCCGAGACATACCGGGCAGACATGCGTGTTCGGCTCGCCGCCGAACTCAGTCGGGCAGGAGCAGAATATCTTTGTCTCAGTCAGCAGCTCTATGTGGACCTCGAGCCCGATAACAGTTTCGTATCTCATTTGAAAGCCTCCCATAGTACCCTGTAACACCTAAAACTTTACAAGCATTGCGCCGTCCGATTGCGTTTAACTGTGTCTTCAAACTTGTTCAACACGATCATACTCTGTAAATTTTTAAATGTTACAGGGTCAGACATCTTGCCGCGCCCAAAAGATTCTCGTCCGCGAACGGTGCCGCCATGAGCTGAAGCGCGGCTGTTTTTCCGCACGGCACGCTTATCGCCGGGAGTCCAGCGAGGTTAGCCGGAACGGTGTATGCGTCGCCGATATAAGTTTTCAGCGGGTCGTCAAGGCTCTCGCCGAGCTTCGGCGCAGTTGACGGATAAACGGCGCCCGCGATGAAATCATATTTTTTGAAAGCGTCCGAAAGCGCGTCGCGTATAACCCTGCGCGCTCTCAGCGCCTTGTTGTAATATGCGTCGTAGTATCCCGCACTGAGTACGAAATTACCGAGCATTATCCTGTGCCTGACCTCGCGCCCGAAGCCCTCGGAGCGGCTTTTGATATACATTTTTGTCAGGTCGTCTGAATTTTGTGCGCGCCGTCCGAAGCGAACCCCGTCATACCGCGCAAGATTCGAGCTTGCCTGCGCGCAGGCGATTATATAATAGGCGGGCACGGCAAATTTGAGCGGCGGAAGCGAGAAATATTCAACCCTCGCGCCGAGCGATTCAGCTTTTTTGAGCGCATTATTCACAGCACTGCGTATATCTTCGCCGCAATTATCAATAAATTCATTCGGCACGTCTATAATTTTGCCGCAGAGCGAATAGGACTCGACAAAATCCGAACGGACGGGGATAGTATCCTCTGTTGTAGAATCACCGCAGTCGTGCCCGGACATTATCGCCGCGAGAGCCGCGCAGTCGGAGGCATTTCTCGCCATCGCGCCTATCTGGTCAAACGACGAGGCATAGGCGACAAGCCCGTTTCGGGAGACGGTGCCGTAGGTCGGCTTGAAGCCGAATACCCCGCAGAACGCCGCGGGCTGTCTGACCGAGCCGCCCGTGTCCGAGCCGAGCGCGAGCGGGACTATCCCCGCCGCGACTGCCGCCGCCGCGCCCGAAGACGAGCCGCCGGGCACGCGCGTTTTGTCAACGGGATTGAGCACCGCGCCGTAATACGAAGTCTCGCCCGTCGAGCCCATGGCGAACTCATCCATGTTGAGCTTGCCGACGATAATAAGCCCCGCTTCTTCGAGCTTTTCTACCGCCGCCGCACTTACGGGCGGCACATAATTTTCGAGCATCCGCGACCCGCAGGTCATTTTGACATCTTTTACCGCGATGTTGTCCTTTATGCCTATCGGCACGCCCGCGAGCGGCGATATATATTCGCCTGCATCGATGCGTTTTTGTATCTCCGAGCCTTTGCTATATGCGCGCTCGCGGCAGAGCGTGATGAAGCAGTTGAGTTCTTTATTCTGCTTCTCGGATTCATATACGGCGTCTAAGACTTCGACGATTTTTATCTCGCCGCACCTGATTTTTTCTGCCAGAACGAGGGCGGAATCTTTAATAATATCTCTCATAGCGCACCTCATTCCACTGTTTTCGGGACGCAGAAGCAGCCGTCAGCCGTTTCAGCGGCATTCGACAGAGCCTCTTCTACGCCGAGCGTCTCGCCCGTCTCATCCTCGCGCAGGACATTCACCGTGTCGGATAAATTGGTCATCGGCTCAACGCCGTCGGTATCGAGCGCCGACAGCGTGTCCATATATGATATTATCTTTTCAAAATCTCTGCGGCAATCCTCGCGCTCGTCGGTGTCAAGCTCAATATGCGCGAGCGATTCGAGATGCGATATAAGTTCGTCGGATATTTCCATCTGCTGACCTCCGTAAGCTTTCTATTATAAATTATATCAGAAAAAGGTAAAATTTTCATTAGTTTCAGGCTCATAAAAACACGAACCGGGGGAAAGAATATAAAACGGATTTGAAAAAATCCTAATTTTCCCGCGAAGGGATCTATGGAGTGTGCTCTCAATGGAAAACCGCAATCAGCAGAACAAGCAGGGTCAGAACCAGCAGAATCAGCAGCAGAACAACAAGCAGCAGAATCAGCAGGAGAACAAGGCCCAGAACAAGCGCAATAAGCTCAACGAGGAATAAACCTCACCCGCCGCGCGGCGGGTACATATCCGAAGCCTCTGTATTCTTTTGCAGGGGCTTTTTGTTATTGCAACTGCGGACTTTTTATGATAGAATACTCCTATATAAGGCTCATATAAAAATGAAAGGAATGAATTTCAGTGGGAAAGAAAAGTTCATCTGAAAAGCTTGTCATAGCAGCCGCTTCCGCAGGTGCAGCAGTCGGCGCGGCGTATCTTGCTGTCGGCAACGCGATTTTCAACAAGACCATGAGCAAAAAGTCCATCGCCAAAAAAATGGACGAGAAAAAGAACGAGTATGACGGTATCACCAAAGAAGGCATGGAGTGGTTTGACTCCGCGAGTCCCGCAAAGGTGAAGATAGTTACTCCCCGCGGCGGATATGTCCACGGCGAGATAATCCTTGCAGACGAGCCGAGCGATGTCTGGGTGATAGTCATCCACGGCTACACCGGCTCGCCCAGAATAATGGGTTCGTTCGGCAAGAGATTCCATGAGATGGGCTACAACTGCCTGTTCCCGTATCTCTGCGGCCACGGCGCGAGCGAGTCGAACTATGTCACCATGGGCTGGAACGACAGAATCGACATCAAGGCGTGGATCGACTACATAATCAACGAGAATGCGAACGCGAAGATAGTGCTCTTCGGTCTCTCGATGGGCGCGGCTACAGTCATGATGACCACCGGCGAGCCGCTCGAATCGAATGTCGTCTGCGCTATTGAGGACTGCGGATATACATCCGTCTGGGATGAGTGCAGAGCCAACATGAAGGACGCTTACGGTCTGCCGACCTTCCCGTTCCTCTCCGCCGCAAGAAGCGCAACGATGCTGCGCGCGGGCTATGATATGAAGAAAGCTTCGTGCATCGAGCAGGTCTCGCGCTCCGTCACGCCGACCCTGTTCATTCATGGCGACAAGGACGACTTTGTCCCGTTCTGGATGCAGGAGCGCGTCTACCGCGCCGCCGCGTGCGACAAAGAGAAGTTGGTTATCCCCGGCGCACCGCACGCAGAGGCCTCGACCGTCGACCCCGAAAAATATTGGTCAACAGTTGATAAGTTTATCAAAAAGTATCTTTGATAATAATTAAAAATGAACCCCGTTGATTTGACGGGGAGTGAAAAAATCCTACCCATCTCGGGTAGGATTTTTTGTGTCGGTTGTTTTGAATGGAGACGGGTGGATGAATCGCAAAATATCGCCATCAGCAGCTTTCATACGCCTCGCGGATAAGATCTGTTTCGCCCTTGAATAGAGCGTTGTCGCTTTCAGTATTGTATTTTCTGTAGTCCCATTCGGGAGGCTCGAAGCGCGGCGAGAGATCATATTTTGAATAGCGAATGCCCGAACTTTCGCCTGCATCGATTCTTTTTATTACTTCAAGCAGATCCTCTGCACTTCACTGCCCGAAAAGGCGCTCTCATAGGCGTACATTGTTTTTTTCGTCCTGCAATATTCCGCACAGATTGAAATAATCATTCCGATTGAATTTTCTCAGCACGAGCCTGTCGGTCTGAGCAAAAATTTCTTTATTCATCGGCATTTTTCATGTTCCTGCGGACATGCTCTTTTATCGCCGAAAACGATTCGTCGCTGATGTCGTGCTCCATCTTGCACGCATCCTCCGCGGCGGTCTTTTCATCAACGCCGAGACGGACGAGAAATTTCGAGAGCAGAGTGTGGCGCTCGTATATTTTCTTAGCTACATCGAGCCCCGATTCGGTGAGGGTCAGATACCCTTCCTTGTCCATGAGAAGATAGCCGCCCTGTTTGAGAAGCCCGACGGCGCGGCTGACGCTCGGCTTTGAAAAGCCCATATATTCCGCGACGTCGAGCGAGCGCACAACGCCGTTTTTTGAAAGCACATATATAGTTTCGAGATACATTTCGCCCGATTCCTGAAGATGCATATCTGTTCCTCCCTTTTAGGTGTGTATATTGTTATGTATTAAAGGTATGATATCACTTCACTTAGGAAAAATCAAGGGCGGGAGGATATGTTTGAAATGTCCAAAGCAGGCGGTTAGCATAAGCTAATTGTTTGTGGATGTCGCCGAAATTGTGTTTTGCGGCAAAAAATTGAAAAAACTCTATTGACAGGGAACAACTATAGGAGTACCATATATTACGGTTAGCTGGCGCTAATCAATTTTAAAGCCCCAAGGTTAGCGTATGCTAATCCCGGAAATACAAAAGAGGAAGAGGGACTCAATATGATGCCTTTGATGCTCGCGCAGGTCGGCGAAGAGAATATCATCAAGAAGATAGGCGGCAGCCCGGAAGTAAAACAGCATCTCGAAAATCTCGGATTTGTCGTCGGCGGCACTGTAAAGGTAGTCAACGCCCTGGGCGGAAATGTTATAGTCAACGTCAAGGAGTCGCGCGTTGCCATCAGCGAAGAGATGGCGAAGAAAATCATGATATGACGGCGCTGCGGCGCAGTACATATAGTGTTGTGCCCAATAGGTACAAACCGCCCGATAAACGGCTGATTTCGGATGCAGAGCAGTTTTGAAGCAAACTTCAAAACCGATTTGTCCCCATTGGTCACAACACCACCAAGTGAAAAAGCACAAAAGGAGGATATAAGCAATGAAAACTCTCAGGCAGGCTAAGATCGGCGAAACGGTCAAGGTAGTCAAGCTCCACGGAGAGGGCGCAACAAAGCGCCGCATCATGGACATGGGACTGACCAAGGGCGTGGAGGTCTATATCCGTAAGGTCGCGCCTCTCGGCGATCCGGTCGAGATCACGGTGCGCGGCTATGAGCTCTCGCTCAGAAAGGCCGACGCGGACATGATCGAGGTCGAATAAGACCCCGCGCAGAAAAGCTGATATAATTTCAAGAAAGAGAGGCTATCAAAATGGATTTACGCATTGCTCTTGCGGGTAACCCCAACAGCGGTAAAACCACACTGTTCAACGCTCTCACCGGTTCGAACCAGTTCGTCGGTAACTGGCCGGGCGTTACGGTTGAGAAAAAAGAAGGAAAACTCAAAAAGCATGACGGCGTTATCATCACCGACCTTCCTGGTATCTATTCGCTCTCGCCCTACACCCTTGAGGAAGTTGTCGCGAGAAACTATCTTATCGATGAGCGCCCGGACGCTATACTTAACATAATCGACGGTACGAACCTCGAAAGAAACCTCTATCTCACTACCCAGCTGACCGAGCTCGGCATCCCCGTTGTTATCGCCATCAACATGATGGACGTCGTCAAGAAGAACGGCGACAAGATAAACGTCGATGAGCTCTCCCGCCAGCTCGGCTGCAAGATAGTTGAGATCTCCGCCCTTAAAGGCGACGGAGTCATGGACGCCGCCGAGGCGGCAATCGAGGCGGCGAAGAACACAAAGACCCTCCCGATGCACACCTTTGAGGGCTCCGTCGAGCACGCTCTCGCGCACATTGAAGAGGCCGCCGTCCACGGACTCCCCGAGGAGCAGCAGAGATGGTACGCCATCAAAATCTTCGAGCGCGACGACAAGGTGCTTGCAAAGCTCAACCTCGACAAGGCGATCCTTGAGCACATCGAGGGCGACATTCAGGCGGTAGAGAAAGAGATGGATGACGACGCAGAGTCAATCATCACGAATGAGAGATATATCTATATCGCATCTATAATCAAAGCCTGCTACAAAAAGAAGAATGTCGGTCAGCTTTCGACCTCCGACAAGATCGATAAGGTTGTCACAAACCGCTGGCTCGGACTTCCGATATTCGCAGTTATCATGTTCCTCGTCTACTACATCTCCATGGTCACTGTCGGCTCGTTCGCGACCGACTGGATGAACGACGGAGTGTTCGGCGACGGCTGGCACCTGCTCGGCATCGGCTCGAAGGCTTATTCGACCGACGCTGATGACTACACCGCAGCTACCGAGGCTGTCAGAGCATTCACCGGCATTGACTTCGGCGCAGAAGATTTTGACGCCGACAAGGCTCTTGCCGAGATGAAAGCCTATCAGCCCACAGCGGACACCGCAACGGTTGATGTTGAGGATGAAGAGACCCTCGCCGTCAACGCCATGACCGCTTATTACTCGGCAATCCCCGCAAACCTCTCCAAGGCTGACAAAGAAGCAACAGTAGGCATGACCTATGTTGACGCTGTCAAGTACCTTGAAGAGAAGGGCTTCGACGAGCCCGATCCCGCCGCTTACGGCGTGTGGGTGCCCGGCATTCCGGTTCTCGTCGGCACCGGACTTGAAAAGGTCGGCGCGGCCGACTGGCTCAGTGGACTTATCAACGACGGTATCGTAGCCGGCGTCGGCGCTGTCCTCGGCTTCGTTCCCCAGATGCTCGTCCTGTTCCTGCTCCTCGCATTCCTTGAGGCGTGCGGCTACATGGCCCGTATCGCATTCGTCCTTGACCGTATATTCCGCAAGTTCGGTCTCTCCGGCAAATCCTTCATCCCGATGCTTATCGGCACCGGCTGCGGCGTTCCCGGAATCATGGCTTCGCGTACCATTGAAAATGAGCGCGACCGCCGTATGACCATAATGACAACAACATTCATCCCCTGCGGCGCTAAGGTACCGTTCATCGCCATGATCGCAGGCGCGCTCTTCGGCGGCTCCGCTCTGGTATCGACCTCCGCTTACTTCATCGGCATGGCGGCTATCATCTGCTCGGGCATCATGCTCAAGAAGACCAAGATGTTCTCCGGCGATCCCGCTCCGTTCGTTATGGAGCTTCCCGCCTATCACTGGCCGACCCTCAAGAACGTCCTCCGCTCCATGTGGGAGCGCGGCTGGTCCTTCATCAAGAAGGCAGGTACAATCATCCTTCTTTCAACTATCGTTGTCTGGTTCACCTCTTACTTCGGCTTCGTAGACGGCCACTTCGGAATGCTTGCAGAGGATCAGCTTGATCAGTCCCTGCTCGCAAAGGTCGGCTCGGCTATCGCCTGGATCTTCGTTCCGCTCGGCTGGGGCAACTGGCAGGCTACCGTCGCTTCAATCACCGGACTTGTCGCAAAGGAGAACATCGTCGGTACGATGGGCATCCTCTATGGCGCAGAGGGCAACGTTTATGCAACCCTTGCAAAGGCGTTCACCGGCATAACCGCTTATTCGTTCCTCGTCTTCAACCTTCTGTGCGCTCCCTGCTTCGCAGCTATCGGCGCTATCAAGCGTGAGATGAACAGCGCAAAGTGGACCTGGTTCGCAATTGGCTATCAGTGCGGCTTCGCCTATGTTATCTCCCTTATGATAAATCAGTTCGGCAACCTCTTCACCGGCAACATCCACGGCGCAGTTGATATCGTAAGCCTTGTGTTCGCGTTCGCGTTCCTCGCCCTGATAATCTTCATGCTCGTGCGCCCCTACAAAGAGGCCACAAAGCTCGCATCCGATGTAAAGGTCACAAAATAAACCAAGCTATATGCTGTGAAAGGAGTCTTCCGAAATGCTCGCGTGGTTATCAAAGAATATTGCAACCATTATAATATGCCTTGTGCTTGCCGTTATCGTGGCGCTGATAATATTCAGCCTCGTAAAAAATAAGAAAAAAGGCAAATCCTCCTGCGGCTGCAACTGTGCCCACTGTGCTATGGCAGGCTCCTGCCACAGCGCGAATCAGCAAAAGGGCAAAAAGCACAGCTGATAAGCACAACAGAACAGAAAAAAGGACGCAGTGCAAACTGCGCCCTTTTTGCATATCCAGGTGGATTTTTCCGCGCTTTGCTGATATAATCAAAGAAACCGCTCATATCGGAGGTGCAAAACTTGATATTTCAATTCGGCGAATACAAAATCGATGTTGATGTTGAAAAGACACGGCAGTTCTATGACCGCGCCAAAACGGTCAGCGAGGGGTGCCAATGCGACGGGTGTCTTAACTTCGAGAGAGCCGTCGACAAACTTCCGCAGAATATCCGGGACTTTTTCTCCGCGCTCGGCGTTGACATGAAAAAAATCTGCGAATGTTATGTCTATTGCGCCAAAGACGAAAACACGCTGTACTACGGCGGCTTTTGCCACATCTGCGGAACTTTGCTCAGCGGCAAAAGCGCGTGGAAACCGACAAGCAACTCTACAGCCTGTTGGGACGGAAAAGCAACATATCCGCTCTCACCGAATTTTGGCGTTTCGTTCAGCGACCGTATCGACATGCCGGAGCCGGATTTTCCTCTTCCAGTTATTCAGCTCGACTTCGATGCGGATATCCCATGGGTGCTCGAAAAGAGGAACAGCTATATTGACGAATAATGAGGCGAAAAAATGAGCAAATACAACGCACTTTGGGAATATGTCAAAAATAGCGGTAAACAGTCGCTGAAGCTCACTTTTGATGAAATACAAAATATCGCCGACGTGCCGATAGACCACTCGTTTCTGAACTTCAAAAAGGAGCTTACAAACTACGGCTATCGGGTCGGGAAAATCTCGATGAAAGAAAAGTCCGTGAGTTTTGAGAAGAAATAAAATTGCGCAGATTTCGCGTGCGAATGATATCCGCCGATATCGCGAGCCTTTCCACTGCTCACTTTTACTTGCAACAAAAAATCCTACCCATCCCGGGTAGGATTTTTGCTTTGTTTTATATTTTATTCCGCCTCTTCGATTAGTCCGTAGTAGCGTGCGAACCAGTAGGGGTGGGTGTAGTTCGTGCACGCCATGAGATACATTCCGTGGTCGTCGCCCGTGCCGGGGAACATCGTGAACGCCGTCGGGTCGTCCGACTTCGTGAACAGGCGCTCGGCTTCGCCGGCAATGCCGGAGTCCGCGATGAAACGGTTGCTGTCGCAGCTGTTTATGCGTCTCTCGTGCGCCGGGAGCGGGTGATAGAGCTGCGGGATCATGCCGACCTCTGTCGGGCGCATGTCCCAGTCGAGATCGCGCCAGCTGTTGTAGAGCGTCCAGAGAATTTGATCCATCGGGTAGTCCGCAAGCTCGTCTACGGAAGTCTCGATGTCGCACTGCTCGCCCGTGCATGCGCCGTAGACGAAGTTGAAGAACGCATTGTGCTCCGCCTTTTCGTCGTCCCAGTGATGCGTCAGACCCATGGCGAACACGGAACGCAGCTTCGGGTCGTCAACATAGCGCATGAGCAGCGATATCATGAGGAAATCGTGGTTGTCATCAATGTGGAGCAGGTGGCCGTCAAGGATTTTGTACTGCATGAGGTTCATGGCGAAGTGCTTGTCCCTGATGAGATATTCAAACGCATCTTCGTATCTCTTATCGCCGGTGATATGATATCCCGCCTTGAGGAAGGTCAGAATCTGAAGCGAGTTCGTGCCTTTTTCGTATATCCACTTGTGGTCGTTGTTGAGCAGATCGGGGTCCCAGTTCGCCCATGTGGTCGGCACGCCGTCGGTGTCAACGAGTCTGAATTTGTTGTCGAGAATATGGTCGAGAATCTTCTTGACAACGGAGGCTATCAGCTTCTTCTCCTCATCGTCCGCGACGAGATCGAAGTAGTTCGAGTATGCGTAGAAATGACCGACCATCTCGTCGGACGAAGTCTCGCCGAGCCACTCAAGCTCGTTGCCGTCCTTGTCGGCGGTGTGGTGCCATTCGTGACGCACGCCCGTGCCGTAGCCAGCTTCGTCGATGTATCTTATCGAGCGGGCGGTGAAGCCCTCTATACCCGTTATCTCGGTGAGCTTTATCATCGCGAGCAGCGAGCGGTGAGCTGCGGCGCGAACCTCCGGGTCCTTTGTGCAGGCGTATTCAAAGCACAGCGCGCCGAGATAAAGCCCCGTCCAGAGTCCGTCGTTGTCGCCGGTGCAGACATAGCCTTCATTTTCGGACACAACGCCCTCATGCTCAAGCGCGCGCTCGAGCACAAAGCCGTCCTTGCGGACGTTGTATTTTTCGCTGAATGCGCGAAGTCTCTTCGCCTTCTCTTCGAGCGTCATCATCTCGGTTTTGAAAACACTGATGCCGCCGGAGGCGGTGGAGACGCAGAAGCTGCCGTCGGGCGAGAGGACGATGCCGGTCGCGTGCATGTCGGGCAGCCAGCGCTTGTAGCCGTAATATGAGAGCTTGCCGTTGTGGAGGATTATGAGACCGCATGAGGTCGTGAAGTATCTTCTGCCCTCGCTGTCAGTCACCATGCCGGTTATCTCGCCATTGGGCAGACCGGTTATCTTCGAATTGTCGAGCCAGTAGCTGTTGTCGTCGTAGACGCAGACGCCCTTGTCCGTGCCTATCCAGACATCGCCCGCGGGGTCAATGTCGAGGCAGGATATGTTGTTGCTGAGTATTCCGGTCACGCCCTCCATGAGCTCCGACCAGTGCCATCTCTTGCCGACGAGCGCGTGGAGACCGTCGCTCTCGGTTCCGACATAGACTTTGTTGTTGCCGAAAACGGCGATGCAGCTGCCCTTGCCGGGCACGCCGATTTTAAGATCGAATTCTTTAGCCCCCTGCGGGAAGCGGTAGAGAACGGTCTTTGTGAGAATCCATGTGACGTTGTCGCAGCCCTGCTTCATTGCGACGGCGTCGGACGAGAACTCGCGGGACGCTATAATTTTTTTGCCGCTGAGCTCGATTACGCTCTTGCCCGTGCCGACGAAAATATGCCCGTCGTTTGCGCAGAAGAGCATGGATATCGGCGCGTTTTCAATGCCGATATCGACCGTAGTTATTTTCTTTCCATCTATCTTTGAAAGACCTCTGTCCGTTCCGACATAGAGGCAGTTGTCCGCGCCGTAGCAGAGCGCGGTTATGTTGTCCGACGCGAGACCGTCGGCGGAGGTGAATACCGTTCTCGTCAGCTGGGGAAACTTTCCGAGTCGGCATACCATACTGCGTTTTTTCATTTATCTGCTCCTTTTGTAAAAAAATCGAAGCCGCATCGGGCGGCATAAATATCAATAATAATTATATCGAAATCCGTAGTTTTTTCAAGAGCAAATGCAACAAATAGCCTTTTTCTATTGCATTTTTGTGCATTGTGGAGTAAGATATCAGCGTTGGAAAAAACAATATCCGGAAGGTGGAAACAATGTTTACTGATAAGCCCGAGAGCTACAGGGGAGTTTATTCCCTCCTGCTCACCCCGTTCAAAGAGGATAAGTCGATAGATTACGATGTCTACGCGCAGTATGTCGAGTGGCAGGTCGAGAGAGGAACCCATCATCTGTTCTCCGTCTGCGGAAGCTCCGAGATGACGACGCTCACTCCCGAGGAGAGAGTCAAGTGCGCGACTATCGCCGCAAAGCACTCCGGCAGCGCAGAGGTCGTCGCCACGGCGAACCTTGAGCCGACATGGCATATGCAGGTCGAAGAGGTCAAGCGCATGGAGCAGACCGGCGTTGACGGACTCGTTTTCGTCTCAAAGGGCTATGCCGATAACGACCAGAGACTTGTCGAATATCTCAGCGAGCTCGCGGGATATACTACTCTGCCGATAATTCTCTATGAGTTCCCGGGAATGCAGCCGTGCAATATGTCCGGCAAGGCATACGGCGAGCTGGTCAAGACCGGCAGATTCCACGGAATAAAGGACACCACCTGCACCATGGCGGGAATAAAGGACAAAATCGCCGTTCAGGGCGATTCCGCAGTGCTCCAGGCGAACATCCCGCTGCTGTTTGATGCATATATGGCGGGCGCGCGCGGCGTGTGCGCAACCCCGACCTCCTGCGGCGCAAATCTGTTCCGCAAGATGTATGACGAGTTCTTCGTCGAGAAGGACATAGCCAAGGCGAGAGAGACTTTCAACGAGATAATCCTGCTCGACAACGCTATCGACAGCGGCTTCAACGCGAGCGCAAAGTATCTCGTCAGCCTGCAGGGCATCCCGATGACGACCGTCACCAGAACCGGTTCGAGCGTCAACGAGGCGAGAAGACGCAGCATCGAGGCGTATTACGAATACGCCAAAGAGCACGGCATGCTCAAATAATTAAAATACATAGCGGCACTCTCAATCGGGAGTGCCGTTTTTCATATTTGCAGCGTATAAATATTTTCGGGTTGCGGAATGATTTAAACTATATTATAATTGAATCACACAGAAAATAATTTAAACATCGCCGAAAATATACCCGGCAATTTCTGCGGGAGATGAGAAAATGATAAAACCGAACGCGCTGAAAAAAGGCGATAAAATTGCCATCGTCAGCCTGTCGTGGGGCGGGCTCGGCGACGCAGGGCTGATCCACAAATACTATATCGCAAAAGATAGGCTCGAAAAAGACTTCGGTTTGACCGTGGTCACCATGCCAAACGCCCTCAAGGGAACCGATTTTGTGTATAACCATCCGGAGCTGAGAGCGCAGGATTTAATGGAAGCCTTTTGCGACAAGTCAATAAAGGGCATCTTCTGCGCCATCGGCGGAAGCGACTCGATAAGGCTTCTGCCATATATAGACTACGATGTTATACATGACAATCCCAAGATATTCATGGGCTATTCGGACACGACTGTGAGCCATTTCGTGATGAGAAAAGCGGGTATAGTTTCTTATTACGGCCCGTCCGTTATGTGCGAGTTCGGCGAATATGTGAAGATGTTCGACTACACTAAAGAGGCGGTAGAGAACATATTGTTCAAAGACACAGCGGGCTATGAAGTGAAGCCCAGCAAATATTGGTCGGATGATTTTGTGAACTGGGAAGAGAAGAATATAAACCATCTGAAAAAGCTGCGTGAAGATGAGCACGGCTATGAAGTCATAAACGGCTCCGGTATAATTTCCGGCGAACTGATCGGAGGATGCATCGATGTTTTTCCGATAATCACAGGCACGGAGATCTGGCCGGATACTTCCGAGTGGAAAGAAAAAATACTGCTTATTGAAACGAGCGAGGACAAAGCGAAGCCGGATTATATTTTATACTATCTGAGAAATTTGGGAGCTCAGGGCATATTGCAGGAGATAAACGGCATTATCGTCGGCAAGCCGCAGGACGAGGTGTACTATGAAGAGTATAAAAAAGTATACAAAAAGATAGTCAAAGAGTTCAATTGCGAACACTTGGGGATAATCTACAATGTAAACATCGGTCATGCGGCTCCCATGGGGCTGCTCCCCCTCGGAATTGAATATCAAATCGACCTCGATAACAAAAAGATTTGCTTTAAAGAGAGCGGCGTCAATATCTGACTGAACTAAAAAAGCCCATCGCAGCAGCTTCGTCCGAAGCGCCGCGGTGGGCGTGATTTTATAAAATAATGCTGCCGTCCTGCAAATAAATATATCACAGATACGGCCTCAGCCCGCAGAGAAGATCCTCTTCTATCCCGATTAGGCGGCGTGCCGTGCTGCGCGAAGCGCCGTCCGCGCCCTTATATTCATTGAGGTAGCGGGTCAGGCTCTTTATGCCCATGTCGCACCCGTCGGTCATCAGCCCTGCGACCGTCCTGTCCGAGTCGTTCATGCCGAGCTTGACATTAGTTTTTATCCACGACATGCTCTTCGCCATTATCCCAGGGTCCTTGCCGTCGTCGCCGAGCGACGCCAGCTGTTCTTTTATCGTTCCGCCGAGCTGGCTGTGTTCCTCCTTGCTCTTCTCGAGCAGGTTTTTGAGATCCTCATCTTTAATGTGTCCGCTCACTTCGTCAATGCTGCCGACCGCCATCTTTATTCCGCTGTTGCATTCTCGCAGCAGCTCAAGTGTGTCTTTGCTCATTTTATGCACCCTTTCTGTTCTTTTTCGCTGTATAGTGTGCCCGGAATGCGGCGAATTATTATATATTGTATAAAGAACGAATATAATATATAATGCACAAAAATCGATAAAAAATTATGGAAATTATGGAAATATAAAATAAAGTTTATTCTCTTGACAAACGAATAAACATAAAGTAAACTTGAATCGTAGCATGGCAGAGGATGCTCTGCCGAAAGATGAAAGGAGACAAACTATGAAGAGAATTATTGCTATCCTGCTCGCGCTGATAATGATATTTGCATTTGCGGCATGTAAGGGCAAGGACGACAAGAACGACACAACGGCTGAGAGCTCGCAGGACGCGAACGCAGACGTTCAGGACACCCAGGCGGGCGACGCGGAGAGCAACGCGGCAGAGAGCACCGCTGACGATACGGCAGTCGCACCCTCCGAGGGCGGCAGCGAGGCGGCTACTCAGGGTCAGCAGGGCGGTTCTCAGGGCGGCCAGCAGGGCAACAAGCCCGCAGCGGAGATAAAGGCTCCCGTCAACGGCAGCAAGGCTGAGATCGTTGCGTTCTTCAACAAGTACGCTTCGGCTATGAAGAGCTACACCGGCAAAGTCTCTGTCAAGAGAGTCCAGGGCACTACCTCGAAGATCAACAGTATCACCGGCGGTTCGGCTATCGCGGGCATCGCAGAGCCCCTGCTTCCCAACGACTATCCGAAGACCGACAACAAGACTTTCAACGGCGGCAAGGCTTCCGACGGCACAACTCTTGCAAGCTTCCTGCCCGCGGCAAAGCGCGCTTCCTATAATGTCGATCCCGCAGGCGTCAAGTCTGCTTCCTGCGTCAAGCAGGGCAGCGGCTGGAAGGTCAGCATCACTCTCGTTACCGAGAGCGGCGAGGGACTTACATATGTTCCCAAGCACCACGGCTCCTGCTTCGACACTCTCTCGCTGACGAAGGATTCCTTCGGACCGTTTGAGCCTGTCAGCACCAAGGTCAACTATCAGAGCGGCACATTCACTTTCGTGCTCAACGCGAACGGCACTCTTGCGAGCATCAACGTCAGCGAGCCCGCAAACGTTGTCTGCAAGCTCAAGAAGGGCATCTCCATCGACGCCGACTTCACCGGCACATGGCAGCAGCAGTACACCTTCGCTTATTAATAGGAATTTCATAAAGACATGGGTCTGTCGATTAGCTCGGCAGACCTTTTCTGCCTTTAATGTCGGATAATTTTTTCATAAATATATTGACTTTCGCCCGCAAAGGGATATAATTAAGCCACAACCAATGGGGAGTAGCTATGGGTTACCCATCCGACTGTCACCAACCGCACAGGAGCTGTGCTGGCAGCGGACATTGGCGGCGTTGGCCGTGAATGAAGCAAGACCTTTGGCAGACCGATTCTGCCGAAGGTCTTTTTTACGGGATACGAGGTGAATTATGAGAAAGCTGTTAAAAAGAATGTCGCCTGCAAGAATAATTGCGCTCGGTTTTGCAGCCGCGATATTTATAGGCTCGGGTCTGCTGATGCTGCCGTGCAGCGTGCAAAACGGCGTAGACTTAAAATACATAGACGCGCTTTACACTTCGGCGAGCGCCGTCTGCGTGACGGGCCTCGTGACCGTCGATATAGGGGACACGTTCACCGCGTTCGGTCAGTTCGTTGTTGCGGCACTGATACAGATAGGCGGACTCGGAGTCGCGTCAATGGGCGCGGGCGTTATCTTAGCGGTCGGAAAGAGAATAAATCTGAAAGGTCGGCGTGTTTTGCGCGATGCGATGAATCTCGACTCAGGCAAGGGAATAGTAAAATTTATAAAAAGCGTGTTTTTGACTACGGCGGCATTTGAGCTCGTCGGTGCGGCGCTGAGCTTCATTGTTTTCGTGCGCGATTACCCGCCGCTCAAAGCTCTCGGAATAAGCCTTTTTCACTCCGTCGCCGCGTTCAACAACTCCGGCTTCGACATCCTCGGAAACTTCCAAAGCCTCTCCGCCTACAAAGAGGATGTGTTCTTAAATCTCGTGACCTGCTTTTTGATATTCTTCGGCGGAATCGGCTTTCTCGTTATCCGCGAGATTGTCGAAAAGCGATTTCGCTGGCGCAGATTTTCCATGCACACAAAAGTAGTGCTCACGATGAGCGTCGCGCTGACGGTCGGCGGCGCGGTGATTTTCAGAATTACCGAGGATATGCCGTGGATAGGAGCCCTGTTCAACAGCGTTACTGCGAGGACGGCGGGCTTCTCGACATATTCGCTCGGCGAATTTTCAAACGCGGGACTGCTCGCTATGATCTTTTTAATGTTCGTCGGCGCGTCGCCCGGCTCCACCGGCGGTGGAATAAAGACGAGCACTTTGTTTGCGCTGATACAGGGCATAAAGACCGCCGCAACAAACACCTCGGGAAAGGCTTTTCACTATTCTGTGCCGCACGGTGTGTTCCGCAAAGCGTCGGTCATAGCGGTCATGGGTATAAGTGTGATAGCAGTGGGAACGTTTATGCTCTGCGCCTTTGAGCCGGATATAGCAATAAGGGATGCCTTGTTCGAGATGACGAGCGCGTTCGGCACGGTGGGACTCACTACCGGGATAACCACGGGACTCTGCACCGCGAGCAAGCTTACATCAATAGTCATGATGTATATCGGCCGCTTGGGGCCGCTTACAATAGCGACTCTCTGGTACTTCACAAACGGAGATCGAATAAAATATCCCGACGGAAACATAGCCATAGGCTGAGAACGGAGGACAAAGATGTTTAAAAAATCAAAAAGCGACAGCAAATCTTACGGAATAATCGGACTCGGGCGCTTCGGCTCTGCTCTGGCTGTGGAGCTTGCGAAAGCGGGCGCGGAGCCGCTCGTAATCGACGGCAACGAGGAAAAGGTGCGCGAGATGCGCGAATATACGGAAAATGCTTTTGTGGTCAACAGCTTCGACAAAAAGACGCTTTCGGAGACCGGAATACAAAACTGCGACGTCGTGGTGGTCTGCATCGGAGAAAAGATGGACACTTCGATTCTGACTACTCTCAACGTTGTCTCTCTCGGCGTGCCGACGGTCATATCAAAGGCCGCGAGCGCCGAGCAGGGCGAGATACTCAAGAAGCTCGGCGCAGAAGTCGTCTACCCCGAGAGGGATATGGCAGTCAGACTCGCCCACAAACTGGAAACTCCCAATATGCTGGACTTTGTTCAGCTGAGCCGAAAGCTGAATCTCCTTAAGCTTGAAGTTCCGCGTAAGATCGTCGGAATGACGATAATGTCCGCCGATATGCGGGGAAGGTTCGGAGTAAACATAATCGCTATAGAAAACAACGGAAATTTGACAGACAATGTGCATCCCGATTATATGTTCCGTGAGGGCGATATTCTCTATGCTGTCGGCAGCGAAAAAAGCATGACGCGCCTGTCCGATTGGATGGATGAGACAAGATAAAACTACGGGCACCGTTTTCACGGTGCCCGTAGTTTTATGCGGTTTTGTGTGTCGGCCGGATTTTGAGCTTATCGCGAACATCTTTTTACGATTCTGTCTGCTGTTTTGTATTCTTCTTTAGTGTGAATAAAAAGAAGCATATTCACGCTACCCGCACACTCTCCCCGTCAGGAATATGCCGTCGAGCGGCTAAGTCAAGGCACTCGTATCGACTTCATTGCCTCGGCAAAGTGAAATTTGTTCATTGCTTTTCTGTAACAAAAAATCGATTCTTCATTTCTTCCTGTCATTTCGGATCATCGCATACCACACCTCGTCATGGATTCCGAGGTTGTTCTTTCCGGCAGCTCTAAGAATACCTTCCCGTTTCATTCCGGCTTTTTCCATAACGCGTCCTGATTTTGGATTGTTTGCATCATGACAGGCGGCAATACGATTTAGTCCGACAACATCAAAAAGATAATCCATCACGGCATTTAATGCTTCAGGCATTAATCCCTGCCCCCAGTACGCCCGGCTCATACAATAACCCATATCAGCAGCCTTTGTATTCTCATTAAGCTTTACAACAGAAATATTACCAATAGCTTTTCCTGTTTCTTTATACTCCATAACCCAATTAAAGTATCCGCCATCTTCATATCCGGGTATCCAATCGGCAAGAAGGCTCTTTGTCACTTCAACGCTCGAATGCGTCGGCCATGTCAGGAATCTCGCGACTTCTATCATCTAAAATTTGATTTAGCTTTGCTTTATTTTCAACATCACAGTATGCATAAATAGCAGTATTATCTACACGAACTGCAACCGAGTATATACCAAGCGCCTCTAACGAGTAAAAGTCATAACCTATTTTTCGATTACGAATTTCAATTTTGGGAGTCGCTAATCTGTCAGTAACAATAAGAGTTTGTGCGTGCGAGCGGTGCAGTTCTTGTGAACTACACCGCCGCTTTTGGAGTATCAATTCTGTACTTAATACCCCCTTACACCACTAAGTTTGTGATGTTATTAAAGTTAGTTATAATTATACCAAGTGCTGGTAAAGGATGTTCCGCTTAAACCACTAGGTTGTGCCATTGTTCTATTATTTTTCCCTACCATAATAGCACGATCATAAGTAGTCGAACCTAAGTTGACCCAAGAATTAGACATGGTATAAACTTTGCAATTTGTCCATTTTGTAGTGCCGTAATTTGTTAAACCATTATCTGTTGCACCCCAACTGGGATGTTCATTAATAAACTCAGCTGTTGTTTGATCAAAAAACTCAGAAGCAGAGATAGATATTAAAATAGACTGACTTGTACCGTTAGTATTATTAGCGATGTAAGCGTTAAACTTATTATTAGATTTTTGGAAAGAACAATAGGCATGAATTTTATCGCCCGCTCTTACAGTTACATTTTTCAATCTTATTTCTGGATTTGGATGTGCAGGACTAAGATATTCATACCAAGCATAGTATTCTTTATTGCCGGCATAAGTATTCATGGCGGTGCCTGTTTGAACTAATTTACCACTATTATAGCCGCCTAATCCTACCCATGTGCTCTCATGAGTATAACTTGGATTAGATGAAGCAATCGTTGGCTGGACGAAATCTCCTTGAACTTGAGCAAAATTACCTTTTGCAACATATCCTGACCAGTTTGTGTAATATGTTGTTGACGAAAGTGACAAAGTCGATGGAACATCTGCTTTTTGAGCTGGAAGATGTGAATTACCTGTTTTTTCAAGCTGAGGAACTGGTGTGCATTTATAGTTGCTCATCATCTCATTCCAGTCCTGTAATGATTTTTCATCGGTAGGTCTTGGTGGAAAGCCATAGGTTTCAAGTTGTTTATCTGTTGCCGTTAAAGGATTGAATCCTTCGGGTGGGACAGGAAATTCATTTATAACTCCATCGATATTATAAACATATATTTTCCCACCATCGTCTAATTCGATAACTTCATCGCACGTCAACAATTCACCTGTTGATTCTTCTGCCGATACCGAAAAGCTAATTGCAGAAAAAAGCATACATAATACTAAACATACAGAAAATACTTTAAAAAATTGTCTTTTCTTCATATTAACTTCTTCCAATAAATTGAAAAGACTATCCTACATTGATTCTTGCAATATAGAATATGGAATTTTCGACTCCAATAATATTTTTTATATCAACACAAACAGCATTTTCATATTTAGTTGAATGATATATAATCATATCATCAACAGTACTAATATAATTACCGACTTCAGATTCAGCATCTGGTTCCATCAATGATCGATCAACGAAATAATAATCTTTACCATTTACATTTAATGGTGCCGAGTAGATACAATCATATTGATGAATTTTACCATTTGCCTTATAGCCGATACATTTGTCAGGACTCACCCCCTTAATTGAATACGCTGTTTGATTGACACTATCTGGATTAGTAATCAATTTATTTAAATCATCTATAGATCGTTGATTTTCAAACGACTGCCGATATATATTCCCGTCCCATATCATTATTAAGGGAACTGCGACACCGTTGTCGGGATAATCATTGTTGTTTGGGTTGGATTCTAATTGCTGAATTGGTCGCGAAGGATTGGAAGGTTGTAAATCAACTGTGTTGTTGCCGGTTTGATGATTATCCGCATGATTAGATGTTGTCGTTGAGTTTTGACTTTCGGTTGAAAAGTCAGACGGGTGCGTGTTTTCATGAACGGATGTGGGACTTGTATTTTTTACGGTAACTGCTATTAAAAGAAAGCAGGCAAAAGTCGGGACACTGGTCATTATTATTCTTTTTTTCTTAAGCTTCTTTTCAGTGATAAATTGTGACCTCCTTAGGATTTCCTGTGCAATTTCTTCATTGGTTCTGTTGCTGTTCATAATTTTCACTCCTTTTCAGTATTTGGCCTTTTAATGATTGCCTTGCTCTATATGCGAGATTTGATATTTGTTTAGTGCTTTTTTTCATCACTTTGGCAATTTCATCATAGGACAAATTTTCAAAATACATCAAGTAAATTACTTCTCTATAATCAGACTTTAAATCTGCGATTGCTTTATTGAGTTCTTCGTTTTGAATTTGCCGGATGATGTCATTTTCCAAAGAAGGATCATCGGATGGTAAAAAATCTGCAACTTCGTCAATAGAAATAAATATCTGACGGCTTTTTCCGTGCATATGTTTATATGCTTTGTTTCTTCCAATGGAAAACAGATAAGTTTTGAAACTTGAATTACCTTTAAAATTTTTTTTTAAATCAAATCGACAAAGACATCAATCATAATGTCTTCAGCTTCATCATAATCTCCAATATATCCATTAATGAAACTTGTGAGCGAATTTCGATAAAGGTTGACTAACTCATCTAACGCTTGCTCCTCTCCTTGCAAAAAGCGCTCATATATAGCTGTTCCTATGTCCATAAACACCCCTCGCTTAAACTTATAAGACCGTCTTACACCTATTAGTACCTTTTTCTTATTAAAAGTTCTCACATCAGTTTGCATAAACTTTACATTTATTTTTTATACATCATTTACATGTCACACTAAAAAGTTCGATGAAACCATTTCGCTTCATCGGATTCGGTAAAAACTATTATTTGAAAACGGTTTATGTTTGCGTTTTAGGCTCTTTTTATTTAACAGCATTGTACTGGACGTTAGCTTATTTGTCAAGGCAGTGTTTTTTCAATGATATTTTAGCGATAGTTATCTTTTTACTCTAACAATGTAGAACCTTACGAAAACCAATCAAAATCGTTTTCGTAAGATTTTTTTATAATTTCTTTCATCAGGATTAAGTGATTTCAAGTGGGTTTATATTATTATGATATTATGAGTTTACGCTATGCGGATTTATAAGAAACATTTTTATCTTCTGTTTTGAAAATTCACATTTTATCGTTATTATTCATAGCTCTCCTCGAAGAATAAATATAACTTACTCAAAATAATTTGAACACAGTTAGGCGTAATTGTCCACATCTTTAAAACTCAAAATTCGCTACGCAGTAAACAAAAATATATTTTTAATTACCACAACAAAAAACAGCCGTTCTGCGAAAAATCACAGGACGGCTATTTTATTACGCTCTTACTTTTTTACGGCAAAATTATTTAGCCTGTTTTTTCTTTTTGGAGATAACAGCAAAACCGCAAGTGCCCGAAAGAACGGCTATTGCCACAACAGAAAGCACTGCATATGTTACAGCATTACCTGTCGTATTAGGAATATCTGGATTTTTGTCATCCGTATCGGGTGTTGCAGGTTCTTCGGGAATAGTGGGAGTAGTAACAATCGGTATTACCTCTATTTCCTTTTCACCGCAGACAGAGCATACGCGCTCCTTTGCGCCCTCGCTTGTATCGGTAGGCTCTTTAGTTACTTTCCAATCGCCGAACTTATGTCCGAGAGCAGGAATAGTCTCCGTGAACTCCTCGTCACATACTGTGCAGACTGATTTTTTCTCTCCTGCCTCTGTGCATGTTGCTTCTTTTATAACTGTCCACTTATCATCGCTGTGACCGAAAGCAGGGATTTCCTCTGTGTATTTTTCACCGCAAACTGTGCATTCCGCGTTCTTTTCGCCTTTTTCGGTGCAAGTCGGTTCTTTTTTAACCGTCCACTCACCGGGAGTATGACCCTTTGCAGGAATAATGTCTTTCTTCATTTCCGAATCACATGCAGAGCAAAGCTGTACTTTTTCACCGGGTTCTGTGCAAGTTGAATCCTTAACAACTTTCCAATCGCCGGGTGTGTGACCTTTAGCGGCAACATCTCTTGTTTCTTTAGCACCACAGGAGCATGTTCTTGTTTCAACTCCTTTTTCTGTGCAGGTAGGAGCGGTAGTTACAGTCCATGCACCGTATGTGTGACCGAGAGCAGGGATTGATTCTGTCTTAATTGTCGCACCGCATACGGAGCAAATCTGCGCCTTTTCACCGGCTACTGTGCAAGTAGAAGCTTTTACAGTCTTCCATTCGCCTGCCGTGTGACCCTTTGCGACAACATCTCTTGTCTGCTTATCACCGCAAGAGCAAGTTCTTGCCTCGACACCTTTTTCAGTGCATGTAGGTGCTTTCGCTTCAGAAGCGGTCAAATCAAGCTCGTCCATATCCACTTTGAGGTCGATATATGCGTCGGGAGTTTTTCTAACCAATTGCACAACCGTCTCCACATGGGTCGTCTGGATAGGCTGAATGTCTTTGCCGATTTTACGAGCGTGGGAACATATCATCCATAGCCTTTTCCTCGTTTTAACTGTTTGTGGGAATATATCTATAAAACAAAAGGTGTATTATGTTGACAGAAGCTCGATTGCATCTGTGTATTTTTTGGCACGAGCCTTTGCTTTTTCATCAATTTCATTCAATCTCGTCAAATCGCTGTTATGTTTTAAATCCGCAAGTTTTACCTTTGCGGCGATAGGGTTCTTTTTGATTTCTTTCACATAATCCATATACGGAACAGATTTATCGTGCGTCATAAGCCTGAGCGCTTCGATAATATCATCGGGAAATCCTTCGCTTGTCAATTCTTCAAATGTAATATCCGTATCCTCTGCAACGTCGTGTAAAAGAGCGACGCAAGCGGTTTTTTCGTCAGTCATCTGTTCAGCAAGATGTATCGGGTGATAAATATATGGAATTCCACTTTTGTCGGTTTGATTTTTATGTGCTTCAAAAGCAATTTTCATTGCTTTTCTGGTTAACTCGGTATAGATCATATCTTAATCTCCTTCTGTACTTTTGACAGCAATACTACGCACTCCACATGCGCCGTTCTCGGGAAGAGATCAACGGGTGTCGCTTCTTCGACTTCATATCCAAGCTCTTTGAACACAGCGCAGTCGCGTGCGAGCGTGGCCGGGTCGCAGGAGACATACACTATCCTGTCGGGAGCCATTTTTGCGGCGGCTTTAATCGTCTGCTCCGAGCAGCCCTTGCGCGGCGGGTCGAGGACTATCACCTCGGGGCGCTTGCCCTCGCCGAGAAGCTTTTCGGCGGCTTCGCCCGCGTCCGCGCAGATAAATCGCGCGTTTTCTATGCCGTTTGCGGCTGCGTTCTTCTTTGCGTCCTCTATCGCCGGCGCGACGGTCTCTATGCCGATGAGCTCCTCCGCCTTGTCTGCCATCGAAAGCCCTATCGTGCCCGCGCCGCAGTAGAGGTCGAGCAGGAGCTTTGTTTTTTTATCTCCGGCGTATTCGGCGGCTTTTTTGTAGAGACGCTCCGCCTGAGCGCGGTTGACCTGATAGAACGACAGCGGCGATATGCGTACCTTTACTCCGCAGAGTATGTCCGTTATGCAGCCGTCGCCGAGGAGCGGGATGCACTTTCCGCCGAGCACTGCGTTCGTGTCGTCGGGGTTTATGTTTACAAGAATGCTTTTTATAGCTTTTTCATTCTTGAGCGATTCGATGAGCTTGTCGGTGTGCGGCAGGTTTTCCTGTGCGCTTACAAGGCAGAGCATTATCTCGCCCGTCGCGAACGCTTTTCGCAGATATATGTGCCTGACAGCCCCGCTTCTGCTTGTTTCGTCGTAGACGGAAATATTATATTTCTCGATCCAGTCCGCGACCGTGCCGAGAATTTTTTCAAACTCCGGCGGCGCGAGGCGGCACGCGCGGCAGTCAACTATCCTGTGCGAGCGGCGGGAGTAGAAGCCGATTTTCAGTTCGCCGTTTTCGCGTCCCACCGGGTACTGCGCCTTGTTGCGGTAGCCGTCCGGCGAGTCCGCGCCGATTATCGGCTTTAGTTCAACATCAAGTCCGCCGATGCGAGAAAACGCGTCGCTCACGGCGTCGGATTTGAGCTTTAATTCCGCATTGTAGCTCATGTGGCGGAACGAACATCCGCCGCAGCCGGGATATGCCGGGCAGTCGTTGTCGGTTCTGTCCGGCGACGGCTTGATTATTTTCGTGCACTTGCCGACGGCGTAGCTCTTCTTCGCCTTGATTATGTGCGCTTCTATTATATCTCCGGGCGCGGTCGCGGGGACGAACACGGCGAGCCCGTTGTATCTGCCGACTCCGCTGCCCGTCAGCGAGACCGAATCTATATGAAGTTCAATGTCGTCATTTTTGTTGAGAAGCAAAATATCACCCCGAAAAATCTTTATTAAAGTATATCAAACGGCGGTCGATTTTGCAATACGGGAGAAAATCCATTGACAGCGGGCGGGCAAAAATATATACTTGACTTGGATAAAATTTCTCCCGAAAGGAACTGATAAAATGATAAGAGTTACCGTCTGGAACGAGGGCGTCCATGAGGCCGAATCGCCCGAGATAGCGGCAGTTTACCCCAATGGAATCCACGGCCAGATAAAGAGCTTCCTCGACACGCAGGAGGATATCGAGGTGCGCACCGCGACCCTCAACGAGCCCGACTGCGGTCTGCCGCCCGAAGTGCTCGAAAACACCGATGTGCTCATCTGGTGGGGACACAAGGCGCACGACGAAGTGCCCGACGAGCTTGTTGAGCGCGTTCACGACAGAGTCCTGCGCGGCATGGGCTTTATAGCACTGCACTCCGCGCATTTTTCAAAGCCCTTCAAGCGCCTTATGGGTACCTCCTGCGCCCTGCATTGGCGCGACGGCGATTTTGAGCGCCTCTGGACAGTCAACCCCGCGCACCCGATAGCAAAGGGCATCGGCGAATATGTTGAGATACCCGTCGAAGAGATGTACGGCGAGCGTTTTGATATCCCTGAACCCGACGAGCTTGTTTTTATGGGCTGGTTCTCCGGCGGAGATGTGTTCCGCTCGGGCTGCTGCTGGAGAAGAGGGCGCGGAAAAGTATTCTATTTCCAGCCCGGTCATGAGGCTAACCCCACATATTACATCCCGCAGGTTCAGCAGATTTTAATAAACGCCGTGCGCTGGGCGGCTCCTCATGAAATCATCGACGAGATAGTCTGCCCCCACGCCGAAATCTCGCCCGAGCAGGCGAGAAGAGAACGCGGCGAATAAGTAAAATATTATTTATTGCGAAAAATATTGACTTCCCAAACAGAAACAGTATATAATAGCCTTATGAAAAAAGAAGCTAGGCTGTGCGCTAAGCGTGCAGCATCTATTTGGGGAGAAGACAAGCGACCGTCTGATATCTGTCAGCCGGCCGCTTCCCTTTTTGTTGACTGAAAAAAGAAAAACGGTTATAATTGAGAAAACACCCGCGGTAGGGAGGCTTCGCATGAAAAAGATAATGCTCGTTTTCGGCACAAGACCCGAGGCGATAAAAATGTGTCCGCTCGTCAAAGAGCTCAAGACCCGCAAGGGACTTGAAACGGTCGTCTGCGTCACCGGTCAGCACCGCCAGATGCTCGACAGCGTGCTCAGGACATTCGATGTTGAGCCGGACTACGACTTGAGCATAATGAAAGATAAGCAGACTCTCTTCGATGTCACGGTCAGCATCCTCGAAAAGATAAAGCCCGTGCTCGAAAAAGAGAGACCGGACGCGGTTCTCGTCCACGGCGATACTACAACTACTTTCGCCTCCGCGCTTGCGTGCTATTATCTCGGAATAAAAGTCGGCCATGTCGAGGCGGGTCTGCGCACATATGATATACATTCCCGTGGGGCACGTGGAAGCGGGGCTTCGGACCTATAACCTGTATTCCCCCTTTCCGGAGGAGTTCAACCGCCAGGCGGTCGGCATAGTTTCCGAATATAACTTCGCCCCGACCGAGACGGCGCGCGAAAACCTGCTCAGAGAGGGCAAAAAGAAAGAGACCGTGTTCGTCACGGGCAACACCGCGATAGACGCGCTGAGAACCACCGTGCGTGCGGACTATTCAAACAAATGGCTCGACTGGGCTGCCGACGGCAGGCTGATAATGATAACCGCACACAGGCGCGAGAACCTCGGCGAGCCGATGCACCACATGTTCCGCGCGATAAGGCGCATCGTCGAGGAGCATCCGGACATCAGGGCGATATATCCCATTCATATGAACCCCGTCGTGCGCGAGGCGGCGGACGCGGAACTCGGCGGATGCGAGCATATAAAAATAATCGAGCCGCTTGATGTTGTCGATTTCCACAATTTCCTGGCGCACAGCTATATGATCCTCACCGACAGCGGCGGAATCCAGGAGGAGGCGCCGAGCCTCGGCAAGCCGGTTCTGGTCATGCGCGACACGACCGAGAGACCCGAGGGCATCGCTGCAGGCACGCTCAAGCTTGTCGGCACGGACGAGCAGACAATATACGATAATTTCAAGATTCTGCTTGAAAACAAGGCGGAATATGAAAAAATGAGTCACGCCGCGAACCCTTACGGCGACGGACACGCCTGCGAGAGAATAGCGGACATTCTCGAATACGGGCACACGGACAGATAAATATAAAAAATAAAAGACAGCTGATTTCGGTCAGCTGTCTTTCTGTTTATTCGCGGTGTTCATGAGCATGAGCACTTTTTCGAGCAGGTCGAGCATCTTATCCTGCGGCATGATGCGCACTGCTATGTGCGGCTTGCCTGCGGCGCTGACTGTCACCCTGCCGGGGAAGCCCGCGGCTATGGCGGAGATCTCCTGCATATCGAGGTCGTCGATATAGAGCAGCAGCTTGTCGCCCTTGCGCCCGATCTCATAGATATTGTGCTGGGCGGAATACGCCCGGAGCAGAGAAGTCCTTATCAGTCCGAGCACGGGAGCGGGCGGCTCGCCGAAGCGGTCGATGAGCTCATCCGTGACATCGTCCGCATCTGAGCGCGAGGTTATGTCCGCGATGCGGCGGTAGATGCCGAGCCTCTGCGGTACGCTCTCGATATATGTCGGCGGGATGTGCGCGTCTATCGGCAGATCGACAAGGCATTCCTTCTTCGGCTTCTTTGTCTGGTCTCCGCGCTCCTCGCTTATCGCCTGTTCGAGCATCTGGAGATACATCTCGTAGCCGACAGCTTCCATGTGACCGTGCTGCTGTGCGCCGAGCACATTGCCCGCGCCGCGCAGTTCGAGGTCGCGCATGGCTATCTTGAAGCCCGAGCCAAATTCCGTGAACTCCCTTATCGCGTCGAGCCTGCTCGTGGCTATCTCCGTCAGCTCCCTGCCGGGTCTGAATGTGAGATACGCGCTCGCTCTGCGCGACGAGCGTCCGACGCGCCCGCGTATCTGATGAAGCTGGGCGAGACCCATGCGGTCGGCGTCCTCAATTATAAGGGTGTTGACATTCGGAACATCAACGCCCGTTTCGATTATAGTCGTGCATACCAATATATCTATCTCGCCCTCGAGCAGCTTGCGCCAGACTTCGCTCAGTTCGTCTTCGCTCATCTTGCCGTGGGCTATGCCGACAACGGCGTCGGGCAGCATATCTTTTATCGCTGCCGCCGTGTGCTCGATGCTCTCAACGCGGTTGTGCAGATAATACACCTGACCGCCGCGCCTGAGCTCCGCGTTCATCGCCTGCGCGAGCATCTCGGGATTGTGCTCGACAACATAGGTCTGCACCGGCGAGCGGTCGTGCGGCGCTTCTTCGAGAATCGACATATCGCGTATGCCGGAGAGCGCCATGTTGAGCGTCCTCGGTATGGGCGTCGCGGTCAGGGTGAGAACATCGACCTTCGGATAGAGCTCCTTGAGCTTCTCTTTCTGAGCCACGCCGAAGCGCTGCTCCTCGTCTATTATTATCAGCCCGAGGTCACGGAACTGAACATCCTTTGAAATGAGTCTGTGCGTGCCGACGACTATATCTACACTGCCGCGGCGCAGACCGTTCAGAGTATCCTCTATCTCCTTTTTCGAGCAGAAGCGCGAGAGCATACGCGCCTCGACGGGGAAGCCCTCTATCCTCTTTAGCACCGTCTGATAGTGCTGATAGGCGAGAATCGTGGTCGGCACTAAAATGGCGCACTGCTTGCCGTCCGCAACGCACTTGAACGCGCCGCGAAGCGCGACCTCCGTCTTGCCGAAGCCGACGTCGCCGCAGAGCAGTCTGTCCATGGGGCAGCTTCTCTCCATATCGCCCTTTATTTCATCGATGCATCTGAGCTGGTCCGAGGTCTCATCGAACTCGAACCTGCGCTCGAAGTCGCTCTGCATATCCGTGTCGGGTGAGAATGCGTGACCCTCGATTTTGAGCCTGCGCGAATACAGCTCCGTGAGCTCCTTTGCCATATCCTTGACCGCACTGCGCACGCGCGAGCGGGTCTTCTGCCAGTCCTTGCCGCCGAGCTTGTTGAGGCGGACGGGCTTGTCGTCGCCGGACGGACCGATGTATTTTGAGACCTGGTCGAGCTGAGTGACCGGGACATAGAGAATGTCGCCCTTGTCGTAGCGAATTTTAATATAGTCTTTTATCGTGCCGCTCGCTTCGAGCTTGTTTATACCCTCAAATATGCCGATACCGTGCGCGACATGAACGACATAGTCGCCGCGGTGCAGTTCATCGAGGCTATGGAATGCGTTCGAGCTTTTGCGGACGTTTCTCTTCGGCTGAGCGACCGCCGCCCTGCCGGAGTGGGTAAATACGGTTATTTTTGCCAGCGGATATTCAAATCCCGCCGAGAGACAGCCGGGCACAACGGTCAGTGTGCCGGGAGCCAGTTCGTTCGGCAGTTCGTCCATGTAGAGCGCGCTGTAGCCGTCGTCTATAAGATCGCCGCGCAGTGCGTCGGCGGCCTTGCGCGTGCCCGCGAAGATAACGCAGGTGCGTTTATTTCTGTCCGTCAGCGCGTCGAGGTCGTCCTTGAGAACGGAAAACGAGCCGTTCCACGCTGTTATCTGCCTTGCGTTGACGCCGATGAGCTCCTTTACGGGCGTGTCGAATCCGCCGCGCGGCAGATTGTCCATGTATATGGCGCCCATCTGCTCATAGTTGTTCAGCAGGTCTGAGAGATGCAGAGAAAATCTGTCGAGTCCGGGGCAGAGTTCGCCCTCCTCGAACATCGCCTTCATCGCCTCGTGCATGAGCCCGATGGCGGCGTTAAACCGCTCTTTGACGGAAAAGCTCTCGCTCACGCAGAGAATATAGCCCTTCGCGTAGTCGAATATCGAAGCCACATCGTAGAGCAGGGGCATATATTTGTCTGTAGATTGCAGGCGCAGACCGCCCTTTATTCTGTCGATATCCTTGTCAACACACTCGCGCGCCTTGGTAGCACCCTTGCCGCGTATCTCCGAGCGAAAACGCTCGAGCAGCTCGATAAATTCTTCCGTGTCGGGCGGGAGAATCTCGTTTGACGGGGTTATTTTTATCTTTTCAATGTTGTCCGTGCGGCGCTGAGTTTCTATATCAAAATACGCCATGCTGTCGATTTCGTCGCCCCACAGCTCGAGTCGGCAGGGATATTCCTCGCCGGGCGTGAAGAAGTCGAGCACTCCGCCGCGCACTGCATACTGACCGACTCCGTCGACCTGCGCCGAGCGGGAGTAGCCGGCGCGAAGCAGCGCTTTTACTATATCCTCGAGCGGCATCTCGTCGCCGACGGCGAGTTCAATCGTGCGGTTTTTAAGCTCCTCTGGCGGCAGAGTCAGCTGCGACGCCGCCTCTGCGGAGCAGATTACCGCCTGCGCCTCGCCGCGCAGCATCTTGTCGAGCACGCCGAGCCGCCTGTGCTCATATTCGCGCGACTGGCTCTCCGTCGAGCGGAACGCAAAATCCCTCGCGGGATAGAGCAGGGCGCGGCAGCCGAGCGTTTTCATGTCGAGTGCAAGGCGCGAAGCCTGCGCCTCATCCGCCGTTATCACAAGCACGGGTCTGCCGCAGTCCGCGTTCAGCGCGGCGGCGAAATGCGCCTTGTGTATATGGGAAAGACCCGTCATGCCTATGGGCAGACGGGTGTTTTTGACGCAGTCGAGCAGTGCGCCGTATTCTTCTATTTTCTTTGCCGATGCAATAAGACCGTTCATAATACCTCTTTATACCCCTGTGATGAAGTATATTTGATTTGCCTAAAATCCAATTATACTATGCGCGGCTGAAAAATTCAATGATACGAAAAGCAATATTTGCAAAATTTTTACTGCGCGACTCCAGCCGTTTTGCAGTTTTTCAGATGCTCCTGATAGGTCTTTGCAAAATAGTAGTTGCCGTCGTTGTCGGTGACGAAGAAATAGTAGTCCGTGTCCGCCGGGTTCAGCGCGGCGTTTATCGCTTCAATTCCGGGGTTCGTTATCGGACCCGCCGGGAGCCCCTTGCGGTCGTAGGTGTTGTAGAACTCATCGTATTTGTCTGCCTGATCCTCGCTTATATACGGCTTGACGCTGCGCTTTAAATAGAATATCGTCGCGTCGCACTGCAGGCGCGGATAGCCCGATGAATTGAGCCTGTTGTGGAGCACGGAGGAGACATTCGCCATGACCGACGGCACCGACGCCTCCTGCTGGATTATCGAAGCGAGCGTGATTATCTCGTCCATGGACATGCCGATTTTTTGAGCTTTAGCATACATATCGTCTGTGAGCTTCGATTCAGTGTTTGCGAGAAAGCGTCCGAGCGCCTTTTCCGCGCCCTCGCCGACATAGAAATCATATGTGTCGGGATAGATATAGCCCTCGAGCAGGAACGGGCGCTCCTGCGGATTGTTTATAGCTTTAACGAATTTGTTGTCCCGTTCGGTGTTGTTGACCGCCGAGATAAACTCGTCCTTTGTGCATACGCCGCCCTCTTCGAGCTTCTGCGCCGCCTGAATGACAGTCGTGCCCTCGGGAAAGGTCAGCCTGACCGTCTCCGGCGCGGGGGCGGGCTTGAGACGATCAATCAGCGAGCAGGAGCAAAGGCTCAGCGCGAGAATAAAAATCAGCAAAGCGGCGATATATTTTTTAAAATTTTTCATTTTTTGCACCTCCGTCTTTCGGACAAGATGATTCTATCAAAAATAACGAGCAAATTCAACTTTCTTCTTCGCGGAATATCGGCGCGCCCGCGCGGAAAGCTAAAAACGCAAACGCAAAGAAAGGAGAATTTTTTGTGGACAAGCCGAAAAAGCAGAAGAAAAAGATAATCGAAATTCCGCAGTACAACGACCCGATGAACAAAGAGGGAGTTATCCCGACCGATGTTCTCGGCAGTTATTCGGGCACTCCGCTCGACGGCTCGCAGCCCGTGCAGGATGTAGACGACCTGTAAAAATAAAAAAGTTCCCCGAAAAAAAGTTAAAGCCGAATGTGTGCAGCATTCGGCTTTAGCTTTGGGGAAAGAGAAAATAAAAATGAAAAAAGAAGTTGACAATTATTAAAACCAGATAGGTAGTTGTCTCTTCGGTACCTCTTAGGTACACATATAGAATAATTGCGCCGTGTTGCATCAAGTATACATAAATATGAACAAATTGTAAACAATACCCGCTTTTTCAATCGTCTCTGACATTTTTAGGCATTTTTGTTGAAAATTCTCGCCGGGGAGTTCGTTTTTTCTGAGGGCGTTTGAGCGGTAATTGCGAGTATTCGGTTGTATTATTTACATTTTCGGTATAAAATAACATCTGGTATATTTTTATATATCCGGCAGTATATGCTGCACAAGCAAACGAAAGGTTTGATACAATGGATTATTCACTGACAAAGAAGGCCGCCGAGGAGCAGATCACCGCAAAGCTCTCTCACTTTTTCGGCGTAACTCCCGAGGAGGCCAACTACGAGCAGTTTTACAAGGCTATCGCGATGATAACCCGCGATATGCTCAGACAGGGCAGGCATGAGTTTGAACAGCGCTGCGAAGAGAGCGGCTCGAAGCGCGTGTACTATATGTGCATGGAGTTCCTCATGGGACGCTCGCTCAAGAACACGCTCTATAACCTCAATCTCATCCCCGTCATGGAGGAGGCACTCAAAGACTTCGGCATAAAGCTCGACAAGCTCTATGACTGCGAGCCGGACGCGGGTCTCGGCAACGGCGGTCTCGGCCGTCTCGCGGCGTGCTATCTCGACGCTTTGGCAACCGACGGCTATCTCGGCATGGGCTACTCCATTCTCTACGAATACGGTATCTTCAAGCAGAAGCTCGTTGACGGCTGGCAGACCGAGATGCCCGATTTCTGGCTCCCCGGCGGCGAGGTATGGCTCGTTGCGCGCGAGGAAAAGAGCGTTGACGTCAGCTTCGAGGGCAATGTCGTTGACCGCTGGGAGGACGGCTATCACAGCGTCGATATAGAGAACGCGAAGAAGGTTCACGCCGTTCCCTACGATATGATGGTCGCCGGCAAGGACGGCAAGGGCGTCAGCGTCCTGCGTCTCTGGAGCGCAAAGAGCTCGGAAATAGACATGAACTCCTTCAATCAGGGCGATTACCTGCGCGCCATGGAGCAAAACGCCATGGCAGAGGTCATAAGCAAGGTGCTCTATCCCGCGGACAATCATCCCGAGGGAAAGAGCCTGCGTCTGCGCCAGCAGTATTTCCTCGTCTCCGCGTCCGTTCAGGATATCATCAACCGCCACCTGCGCAAGTACGGCTCGCTCGACAATCTCTGCGACAAGATGGCTATCCATATCAACGACACCCACCCGACTCTCGCTATTCCCGAGCTTATGCGCCTGCTGCTTGACGAGTGCGGCTACAGCTGGGATGACGCATGGGATGTTGTGACAAAGGTTTTCGCCTACACGAACCATACCGTCATGAGCGAGGCTCTCGAATGCTGGAGCGAGGATCTCTTCCGCCGCCTGCTTCCGAGAATCTATCAGATAGTCAAGGAGATAGACAACCGCTTCCGCAGCAGCGTCTGGGAGCAGACCCACGACGCTAATAAGGTCGAGAGAATGGCTGTTATCTCGAATGGAGTCGTGCGCATGGCGAACCTCTGCGTCGCCTGCTGCCACAGCGTCAACGGCGTCTCCGCTCTCCACAGCGAGATACTCAAGGACAGCGTGTTCCACGACTTCTATACCCTCACGCCCGACAAGTTCTGCAATGTCACAAACGGCATCGCCCACCGCCGCTGGCTCTGCCAGGCAAACCCGCGCCTGACCTCGATGCTCAGCGACCTTATCGGCGGCGAGTTCGTATATAACGCCGAGTGCCTCTCGGAGCTTGCAAAATATAAAGATAACCCCGCCGTGCTCGCGGAGATAGAGAAGATAAAGACCGCGAATAAAGCGGACTTCGCAAAGCGCGTCAAGGCGAAGACCGGCATCGAGCTCGACCCGAACTCCATCTTTGACGTTCAGGTCAAGCGCCTGCACGAGTATAAGCGCCAGCACCTCAACGCGCTCAACATCCTCGCGAAATATCTCGCGATAAAGGCAAATCCCTCGGGCGATTTCACGCCCCACACCTATATCTTCGGCGCAAAAGCGGCGAGCGGCTACTTCATGGCGAAGAAGATAATCAGTTTCATCTGCGCCCTCGCGGATCTCATCAACAACGATCCCGATGTCAAGGGCAGGCTCAAGGTCGTCTACATGGAGGACTACAACGTCTCCATGGCTGAATATATGATGCCCGCCGCCGATGTCAGCGAGCAGATATCCCTCGCCGGAACCGAGGCGAGCGGCACGGGCAACATGAAGCTGATGATGAACGGCGCTATAACCCTCGGCACGCTCGACGGCGCGAATGTTGAGATTCACGACGCGGTCGGCGACGAGAATATAGTTATCTTCGGCATGACCACCCCCGAGGTCAATGAACTCAAGAGCAAGGGCTATGTTCCGATGAATTTCTACAACAACAATGCGGAGCTTCGCAATGTTATCGATTTCATAAACCGCGGCTTCTGCGGCAAGCAGTTTCCGGAAATCAGCGGAACTATTGTCTATCACGATCCCTACATGGTTCTCGCGGACTTCGCGGACTACCGTCAGGCGCAGAACAGAATCGACGAGCTCTGGGCGGACAGAAAGCGCTGGAACTCGATGTCCCTGATGAACACCGCTTGCTCCGGCAGATTCGCCGCCGACAGAGCGGTAAACGAGTACGCAAAGAACATCTGGCACACCGTCCCCGCAAAATAAGGACTGCCCCACTCGGCGCAGACCAAAGAGCAAAAAGAGCCGCAACTTGCGTTTTAGCGTGGGCTGCGGCTTTTATCATAGTTTACGGCTTTTGCCATATTTACTTTTGCTCTTTTAATCGTTTTTTTGCCCACTCGCGGTATCTGCATACGGCTTCGGGGCAAAGAAAATGCTTTCTGCATCCGACTGTGACAGCCCGGAAAGAGGATAGTCACACCCGACGCAGACCAAAGAGCAAAAAGAGCCGCAACTTGCGTTTTAGCGTGGGTTGCGGCTTTTGTCATAGTTTGCGGTCTGGCATTTACAGGGCAATTTATAGGACTCATCTTGCAAAAAAACAGCCCGCGAGGATATCCCCGCAGGCTGATTATTTATATTTACGCTTTGTGATAGAGCTTCTTGACTTGATAATGCGGCTCGCAGGTCAGGTTTATGCCGAGCTTGCGGTAGACATCCGCGTCGACCTGGGAGAGTATAACCGAGGAGTGTGCCTCGCAGCCGCGCAGGAGCGAGAGCGCGTCGAACGCTTTCTTTGCGGGCTCGCTCTGTATCGCGCTCATGGTCAGCGCGATGAGAACTTCGTCCGTGTGCAGGCGCGGGTTGTTGTTGCCGAGGATATTCGTCTTGAGCGACTGTATCGGTTCGATAACGCCGGGATCGATGAGCAGCTGCTCCTTGGGCTGATTGCTGAGGAGCTTTACTGCGTTGAGCAGTGCCGCCGAGCTCGCGCCGAGCAGAGAAGAAGTCTTTCCGGTTATCAGTCTGCCGTCGGGCAGCTCGATTGCAACTGCGGGAGCGCCCGTCTCTTTTGCTCTGTCGAGCGCGGGACGCACGCAGCGGCGGTACTCCTCAGTGACTCCCGCCTGATTCATCAGGCTCTCTATCTTCGTCAGCTCCGCGTCGCCGGTCAGACCCTTTTTGTGGTCGCACAGCGCGCTGAAGTAGCGGCGGATTATCTCGTTCAAAGAGGCGTCGCGGGTCGCGGCGTCGTCGGAGATGCAGTAGCCCGCCATGTTAACGCCCATGTCCGTGGGCGATTTATAGGGGCTCTTGCCCTCGATTTTCTCAAATATAGCGTTGAGCACGGGGAAGACTTCAACGTCTCTGTTGTAGTTGACGGTGGTCTTGCCATATGCTTCGAGGTGGTAGGGGTCGATAACGTTGACATCGTTGAGGTCGGCGGTTGCCGCCTCATATGCGAGGTTGACGGGGTGCTTCAGGGGCAGGTTCCATATGGGGAACGTCTCGAACTTTGCGTATCCCGCCTTGATGCCGCGCAGGTTGTCGTGATAGAGCTGGGAGAGGCAGGTCGCCATCTTTCCGCTTCCGGGGCCGGGAGCAGTTATAACGACGAGCGGGCGTTCGGTCTCGATATATTCATTCTTGCCGAAGCCCTCTTCGCTGACGATGTGCGGGATATTATAAGGATAGCCCTCGATGGGATAGTGGATAAAGACGCGCACGCCGAGATTTTCAAGCCTGTTCTTGAATGCAAGCGCGGCGGGCTGACCCTTATACTGCGCGATAACGACGCTGCCGACGAAAAGACCGATCGCGCGGAACGCGTCGATGAGGCGCAGCACATCGCTGTCGTAGGTTATGCCGAGGTCGCGGCGGATCTTGTTATTTTGAATATCGCTCGCGTTGATTACAATGACTATCTCAACATCAGAGCCGATATTCTTGAGCATCTGCAGCTTGCTGTCGGGCTTGAAGCCGGGCAGGACGCGCGAGGCATGGTAGTCGTCGAAGAGCTTGCCGCCGAACTCAAGATAGAGCTTGCCGCCGAATTCCTTGATGCGTTTGCTTATCTGCTCGGACTGCTTCTGGATATAAAGGTCGTTATCGAATCCCACTTTGAACATTGTAAAACCTCACAGTATATTTTTTGCGCTTGATGCGCTTTGTCGCCGCAAAATGCGCCGCCCCTCGACGCGAATTTATCAAAATCAATTAATTATACAACTTCCGCGCCGCCATTGCAACTGTTTTGAAGCATTACCCCCCGAGCCTTAAAAACAAAAAACAGCCGCAGCATTTTCGGCGGCGCTTTGTATATTAACCTGTCCCCCTTGACAACCGGCGGAGCGGTTATATAATTAGACTGTTCGTTTTTTGCATGCATGGGGGTAATTAAATGGAAAAAGATAAATCGTTTCTCGGCACTCAGCCGGTCGGCAAGCTGCTTTTCAAGCTCTCGCTGCCTACGGTCATAGCGCAGATAGTCAACATGCTCTATAATATAGTTGACCGCATATATATCGGTCATATGCCCGGCGACGGCAGCCTTGCACTGACAGGAGTCGGCGTGTGCCTGCCGATAATCATGATAATCTCGGCGTTCGCCGCGTTCGTCAGCGCGGGCGGCGCGCCCAGGGCGTCGATATCCATGGGCAAGGGCGACAACGGCTCGGCGGAAAAAATACTCGGCGGCTGCTTTTTCATGCAGATAATAATATCTGCCGTTCTGACTGCGCTGCTGCTTATCTTTGACCGCGACCTGCTCCTCGCATTCGGCGCGAGCGAGAACACTATCGAATACGCGATCGATTATATGAATATCTACGCCATAGGCACCGTCTTTGTCCAGCTGACGCTCGGCATGAACGCATTTATAACGGCGCAGGGCTTCGCGAATATCGGCATGGTGACCGTCATGATAGGCGCTGTGTCAAATATAGTGCTCGACCCGATATTTATCTTTGGGCTGCATATGGGAGTCAGGGGCGCCGCGCTCGCGACGATTATATCGCAGTGTGTCTCGTGCGTCTGGGTCGTGGCGTTCCTCTTCGGCAAAAAGACAATATTGCGCCTGAAGGCGAAGAATTTCTTCGTTTCTCCTAAAATTATCCTGCCGTGCATTACGCTCGGGTTCGCGACTTTTATCATGCAGTCGAGCGAGAGCGTTATCTCGGTCTGTTTCAACTCGTCTTTGCTCAAATACGGCGGCGATATCGCCGTCGGTGCGATGACGATACTGACGAGCGTCATGCAGTTCGCCATGCTGCCGCTCAACGGCATCTCACAGGGCTCTCAGCCTATCCTCAGCTACAACTACGGCGCGGGAAACAGCGAGCGCGTCAAAAAGACATTTAAGCTGCTTCTTGCCGTGTGCCTCACCTATTCGTTCCTGCTCTGGGGATTCATCGAGCTGTTCCCGCAGGGCTTTGCAAGGATGTTCAGCTCCGACGCCGCGCTTATTGGTTTTACCGCGCACGCCCTGCGTATCTACTGCGCCGTGCTTTGCCTGTTTGGCATACAGATGTCGTGCCAGATGGCTTTCGTATCGATAGGCAGCGCGCTGTGCTCGATATCGGTCGCGGTCGTTCGCAAGTTCGTGCTGCTCCTGCCGCTTATTTATATCATGCCGGTGTTTGTCGCAGACAAGACGATGGGCGTTTATATGGCGGAGCCCGTGGCTGATGTTATCGCGATAACATTCACGTCCATACTCTTCACAATTCAGTTCGGCAAGGCAATGAAGAAGCTCGAAGCATAGAAATATGGGAGGCAAAATAAAATGGCCGATGAAATAAAAATCCGCGCGGCAACGCCCGACGATGCGCCGGCGCTGCTCAAAATATACGCGCCCTATGTCAAAAACACCTCGATAACATACGAATACGATGTGCCGAGCGAGGAGGAGTTCCGCAGGAGAATCGAATCTACGCTCAGGAGATACCCGTATCTCGTGCTCGAAAGGGAGGGCGATATCCTCGGCTATGCCTATGCGGGTCCGCTTCATTCGCGCCCGGCGTATGATTGGGCGGTTGAGACATCGATCTATCTCGATCAGAATGCGCGCGGCGGCGGGCTCGGCAGAAAGCTGCACGACGCGCTCGAAGCCGTGCTGCGCGAGCAGGGCTTTCTCAACATGAACGCCTGCATAGCCTATCCAGAAGTTGAGGACGAATATCTGACGAAAAACAGCGCGGAATTCCACGCGCATCTCGGCTACCGAATGGTCGGCGGCTTCACAAAATGCGGATATAAATTCCACCGCTGGTACGGCATGGTTTGGATGGAGAAGCTTATCGGCGAGCATCTTAAAAATCAGCCGCCGGTCATCCCGTTCCCACAGATAGGAAATGTCATCCACGAGAAGTATGGAATAGATTAAAAAATATACACGCCCCGAAAGAACTGTGCACTGTCTTTCGGGGCGCATATTTTTATGGGTTGCAGTTTCCCTTATTCTCAGCCTTGATTACCCTCAGGCCGATTGTAAAAAAATCTTATTTGATCTTTATCTGCCAGTATGCGATGTAGTCTCTCTCGTAGGTGTAGGTGATGTGGATGGTGTCACCCTTGACGACAACTGAGGGATAAGAATACTCAGCGAGACCCTTTTCGAAGGTCTTTATCTTTGTGAAGGTCTTGCCGTCATCGGTCGAAACGGAGAGGACAAGAGGAGTACGGATGCCGGGGAGACCAATGTTGTTATAAGCCAGGAAGATTCTGCCCTGATCGTCGGTGTCGAGGTCGATACCGCTGTTGTTGTTGGGAAGCTTGGTGGCATAAGCGCGGCACCAGGTCTTGCCGTTATCATAGGAATCGCTGCGATAAATTTTGCCGACCTTTGTTCTTGTGAGCATATGGACAGAGCCGTCAGCGGACTGCCAGAGGGTGGGCTGAATCATCGGAACCTTGAACCATGTGCAGTATTTGGAATCGACATTAGCGGTCTTTGTCCAAGTCGCGCCGTCGTCGGTGGAAATGTCAACGAATGCTTTCCACTCGCCGTCGATCTCAGTCGAAGCGGGTGCAAGAACGGTGCCGTCCTTAAGTCTGATGGGCTTATTCTTGACGGGTCCTCTGCCGCCGCTGTTGTCGCCGGGGACAAGCTCTCTGGGAGTGCTCCAGCTTCTGCCGTCGGTCGAGGTTGCGTAATAGGTCTTCCAGTAATCGGTGTCGGTGCCGACCTTGAAGTAAAGAACGACAGTGCCGTCTTCCTTCTGGAACAGAACGGGGTTCCAGTGAGCTATGTCATCAGCCGCAGAAACAACGATGGGATCGCTCCAGCCGTCCTCTTCGGTGCGAACCGAGGTGTAGATCTTAACATCGCTCTTCTTCTCGGAAGAGCCGCCGAACCATGCTGCGATAACGGAGCCGTCATCGAGGGGCAGAACCGTTGAAGCGTGGCAGGAATCGGTTATCTTCTTGTCGAAGATCATTTCTTTTGTTGCGGAGACGATGATATCATCGCTCGAACTTTTAGCCATGCCTATGGATGCGAGAGCAAACATGAGGCTGATTGCGACGAGAACCGATAAAATTCTCTTGGTCATTTTACTTCCTCCTAAAAATTTCCTATATTATGCCGCGTTTCCACAACGCTCAAGAAGGTTTTGAGCGATTGAAAATCACGTAAAAGCCGCAGGAAAACATCACTTGATCTTTATCTGCCAGTAGGCGATATAGTCTCTTTCATATGTATAAGTGATGTGGATGGTGTCGCCCTTGACAACGACTGCGGGATAAGAGTACTCCGCGAGTCCGGTCTCGAAGGTCTTTATCTTCGTGAAGGTCTTGCCGTCGTCAAGCGAAACGGCGAGGGTGAGGGGCGTTCTGATGCCGGGGATGCCGACGGGGTTATAGACGAGGAAAATTCTTCCGCTGTCGTCGGTGTCGAGGTCGATACCGCTGTTGTTGTTCGGCAGGTTGGTCGGATATGCGCTGCACCAGGTCTTGCCGCCGTCATAGGAATCGCTTCTGTAGATTTTGCCGACCTTTGTTCTTGTGAACATGTGAACCGAGCCGTCCTTCGATTCCCAAAGCGTGGGCTGGATCATCGGGGTCTTGAAGAAGCCGAGGAAGGTCGAATCAATTTCGGGAGTTCTGTTCCAGGTCTTGCCGTTGTCGGTCGATATGTCAACGAAGCATCTGTATTTGCCGCCGAGCTCGGTCGAGCCGGGAGCGAGTATAGTGCCGTTCTTGAGTCTGATGGGCTTGTTCTTGACGGGACCTCTGCCGCCGCTGTTGTCGCCGGGGACAAGCTCTCTGGGAGCTGCCCAGTTCTTGCCGTCGGTCGAGACGGAATAGTAGGTCTTCCAATATTCGGTGTCCTTGCCGACCTTGAAATAGAGGGTTATCGTGCCGTCGTCGTTCTGGAAGAGAACGGGGTTCCAGTGGGCGACATTCGGATCGGCGGAAACTCTGATGGGCTCGCCCCATTTTCCGTCCGTGCTGCGCACGCTTGTGAGTATCTTGACATCGTCGTCGCTCTCGGATGAGCCTGCGAACCATGCCGCAACAACTGTACCGTTGTCAAGAGGCAGAACGGTCGAAGCGTGGCAGGAGTCGGTGGGCTTTTCGGTGAATATCCATTCTTTTTCAGCAGAGACGATTATCTTTTTGGGGTTCGTTTCAACCGCTGAGGGCTTGCTGTCGTCCGGCTTGGAGGGTACGGTAGTCGAGCCGCTGTTGCCGCCCGATGCGGGCTTTGTGGTGTCGGCAGCGGGGGTTGTTTTTGTGGGGCCTCTTCTGACTGAGGGCGCGGCGGAAACGGCATCGGTGCCGCTCGTCGCAGGCTCGGTCGTCTCGGGCGCGGTGGTGGAGTCATCCGCCGCAGGGGCCGTTGCCGCATCCGTCTTGATGTCGGATGCCGCGGTGGTGTCGCTGCCGTCGCTGCCGCTCTTGTCAGAAGCGCAGGCGGCAAATGACAGGATCATAAGAACTGCAATGGCTAAAGCTAAAAATCTTTTCATTTCACAAATCTCCGTAGGGTCTCGATTTTTTCCGGCTATCCGGTCCTTTAGATGTTTCGAGGCTGCGGATATTCATTACCTGCGCCATATAAGCGGTAATGGAGATCGGCAGCCACCGTTTATATCGTAACTATTATACATCGTTTCGACAGAAAAAGTCAACTTTTTTTAGTAATATTTAACTAATTTTTATCTGAAATTTCGTTAATTTTATCAATTGAATTACAAAATACAATTCTCGCACGGCAGATACACAAATTCAGGTACTTTGCATTAATATTCATACAATATATATGGTCGGGAGCGAAAACCCGCCAAAACGAAAAGAATCCGTGCCGCCGGGCGATTTTGCGCTCTGCGGCACGGAAATATATTTATTTGTAGTTTCTCAGAACCTCTTTGTAGAACTCTATCGCCGCACCGATGGCGGAGAGGTCGATGTTTTCATCCACGCTGTGGACGCTGTTGAACTGCTGCATGTTGATATCGATCGGAGCAAAGCGCAGCGTGCACGGGCAGACGTCGCTCATCCAGCGGGCGTCGGTTCCGGCGGCGAGGACGAACGGGGCAACTGCGGCGTGCGGGAACACGTCTCTCGCGCAGCGGCAGACATATTTGAATGCCCTGCTGCCTGTATCAGCCGGTCGGTGGAACTCGTGCCCGTCGGCGGGCTCGGTTATTTCAAGCGCATATTTCTTCGCGAGCTCTCTTATCTTCTCCATGTCGCCGACAAGATCCTCTTCGTCGATGTATCTTATCAGCGCGCTTGCAGAGCACTCGTTGTCGCGCGGGGTCTTGCCCTTCTTTGACTCGATGCTGCCGAAAACGCAGGTCGTGCCGAGCATCGCTGCCGCCTGGGAGTTTATCTTCGGCATGAGCTTTATCAGCAGCGGCTCGAAACACCATAGGTTCGCGAAGATAAGTCTCAGCGGGAAGTTCATATAGGGCAGGAGCGCCGTGAACATCTCGCGCACCTGAGCGGGCATTTTTATCGTCAGCTTCAGCGCGGAAACCTCAGCGATGAATTTTGAAACTCGGGTCACGGGATTGTCGCTGAGGGTCAGCCCTTCGGAGTCGCCCTGAACGGCGCGGACATTTATTCTGTGGTAGCCCTTTTCGTGAACAGCTATCATCGCGCACTTGCAGTCTATCCCGTCTATCGGTGCGCTGATGACCCCGCCGCCCTCGTCGATGGCAAATTCGAATTCGATGCCCTGCTTTTCAAAATATTTCACGGCTTCGTGTATTCCGTCGCCGAAAATCTCTTCATTGTGTCCCGAGGCTATATATAAGTTGCATGCGGGTTCAAAATCCTCGGCGAGCAGCTCCTCGACTGCGGAGAGCTCCGCGAAGAGCGAAGTCTTTGTGTCTACCGTGCCGCGTCCCCATATCTTTCCGTCGGATATCTCGCCGAACTTTTCGTGAGTCCAGTCGCCCGTCGCGGCAACGACATCGTGGTGCGACATGAGCAGTATATTCCGGCTCTCGTCGCGCCCGGGGATTTTATAGACCCAGCAGTCCTCGCTGAAATATTTTATCTCGGCGCGCTCATGCAGCAGCGGAAACAGCTCTTTTACCGCCGCGCGCAGCTTCGCAAACTCCGTGTCGTCATATATTTCGCGGGACGATACGGTCTGACATTCTATCATTTTCATCAGCCGTTCGCCGTTTTCGATATCCTCCTGCTCGGTTGTATAGACCGGCTTTTCGCCTATCGGCTCGGCTTTTTTCGCGGCGAGCGCGGCTCTTATCAGCAGTATACATATAAATATAACAAGAACTGCAAGCACGGCGAGAAGTATATAAAGTCCCATATCGTTCACCCTTTCTCTTTCTGCCACTCATTTTATCATATCCGCGTATTTCATGCAACTTGACTTTTTGGCATATCAGATGATAAAATATAGATACCATGAGTGGCGCATCTATAAGATGCGGCATAATAAAAAACATAAAAACGGAGGGATTCGGTGAGCAAAGAGGGAAATACGGGCGCGAAGATACACTGCGCCGTATGCGGACGCACGTTTGACGCTGCCGCGGATAAATGCCCGAACTGCTCGGCTCCGGCGTCGCTTTCACAGCCTGTCTCGGAGCCAAGGGAAGAGAAAAGAGAGCCTGTATTCGTCTGCACGATATGCGGACATGTCCACGAGGGCAAGGCTGCGCCCGACCGCTGCGAGAACTGTGGAGTCGGCGGCGAGCTGATTGAAGAGCGCCGTCCCGCGCTGACAAGAACATGGGTCTGCACGGTCTGCGGGCTTAAAATAAAGAGCGAAAATGCGCCCGAGAAGTGTCCGAAGTGCGAGTCGCCCGCCGAGCTGTTCAAGGCTCAGAAGGACGGCATCGCGCGTATGCGCTGCTCGATATGCGGCTTTGAAATCGAGGGCGACACAGCGCCCGACCGCTGCGAAAACTGCGGCGTTGACGGGGACATGTTCGAGCCCGTGAAAAACTGACGGAGAGACTGATATGAACATACTTGTTATAGACGGACAGGGCGGCGGAATAGGCAAGCTGCTCGTTTCCGGGATAAAAAGCGAATATCCGGACTTCTTCGTGACCGCCGTCGGCGCGAACAGCATCGCGACCTCCGCCATGCTCAAGGCGGGCGCCGATGCCGCCGCGACGGGCGAAAACGCAGTGTGTGTCGGGTGCCGCAAGGCGGATGTCATAGCGGGTCCCGTCGGCATAGTCATAGCCGATGCGCTGCTCGGCGAGATAACGCCGAAGATGGCGGCGGCGATAGGGCAGAGCGACGCAAAGCGTGTACTCGTCCCTGTCAACCACTGCGACAATATAGTCGTCGGCGTCGGGGATATCCCGATGGCGAAGCTCGTTCAGTCCGCCGTGAAAGAAATCGGAAAAGGGTCTTGATTTTCGCTTGAAATGTGATATAATAATCGCGATCTCATGAAGGGATCGGGCTTTCAGAAGAGAGCGAAGATTTTTTAAAAATAACGTGAAAACATTGCCGCGAGGGTAACTGCGCTTCCAGGAGGGAGTGCCGTACCCCCGCTTTTTGTTTTTTGAAAGGACGATCCCCATGACAAACAAGAATTCAATGCGAATCAGAAAGACGGTCATAACCGCGCTGTGCGTCGCGCTGTGTATCGTGCTGCCCATGGCGTTCCACATGGTCAAAAACGCCGGAACGATATTCCTGCCGATGCATATCCCGGTGTTGCTGTGCGGACTTATCTGCGGCTGGCAGTACGGACTCGTGTGCGGTCTGCTCGGCCCCCTGCTCTCGTCGCTCCTGACCCAGATGCCGCCGATGGCTATCCTGCCGTCGATGATGGCGGAGCTCGCAGTATACGGCGCAGTGACGGGTCTTATGATGTATGCGTTTAAATATAAGACTACATATCTCTCGCTCTACACGAGCCTCGTTGTCGCGCTCATCTCCGGGCGCGTCGTTTCGGGCATACTCAAAGCCCTCATCTTCTCCGCCGGAAACTATTCGTTCTCCGTCTGGGTGACTGCGTCGTTCGTCACCTGCCTGCCGGGTCTCGCTATCCAGCTCGCGATAATCCCGACCCTCGTAAAAGTTCTTGCAAAAGCTAAGCTCCTGCCGCGCAGACAGGCGCAAAAACAGGCTTGACTTTGATTTTTCTTCGGGGTATAATAATCCCATATTATAAAGGCTGTGACGAAGAACACGGATCTTTTCGGGACGATCAGAGAGGGAAATGTTTGCTGCGAGTTTCCTTCGTCCGCAGGGTCTATTCCGCTTTCGAGCCGCAGGGCGATGAGTTCTGCCGCGTGCCCGCGTTATGGGCTGAGAGTTAAACACAAGGTGGTACCGTGCTTATTGCACCCTTGGGACGGCGGGAGCCGTTCTGAGGGTGTTTTCTATTAAATATGATGCAGGAGGATATAAAATGCTGGATCTCAGATTTGTCAGAGAAAACCCCGAAATAGTCAAAGAAAACATCAAAAAGAAGTTTCAGGATCAGAAGCTTCCGCTCGTCGACGAGGTCATTGAGCTTGACAAGCTCTGTCGCGCCGCAAAGGGCGAGGCTGATGAGCTGCGCGGCAGCCGCAACCGCCTGTCGAAGCAGATAGGCGCGCTCATGGCGCAGGGCAAGCGCGACGAGGCGGAAGAGGTGAAGGCTCAGGTCAGCGCGAACGCCGCGAGACTCGCTGAACTCGAGAAGCTCGAAGAGGAGCTCGGCGAGAAGATAAAGAAGATAATGATGGTTATCCCGAACATCATCGACCCGAGCGTGCCGATAGGACGCGACGACAGCGAGAATGTTGAAATCCAGCGCTTCGGCGAGCCCGTAGTGCCCGATTTCGAAGTTCCGTATCATACAGAGATAATGGAGAAGATGAACGGCATCGACCTCGACTCCGCAAGAAAGGTCGCGGGCAACGGCTTCTATTATCTCATGGGCGATATCGCCAGACTCCATTCGGCAGTTATTTCATATGCGCGCGATTTCATGATCGACCGCGGCTTCACTTATTGCGTGCCGCCGTTCATGATAAGAAGCGATGTCGTCACCGGCGTTATGAGCTTCGCCGAGATGGACGCGATGATGTATAAAATCGAGGGCGAGGATCTCTATCTCATCGGCACGAGCGAGCACTCGATGATAGGCAAGTTTATTGATACAATAATCCAGCCTGAGACTCTGCCACTGACCCTCACGAGCTACTCCCCCTGCTTCCGCAAGGAAAAGGGCGCTCACGGTATAGAAGAGCGCGGCGTTTACCGCATCCACCAGTTCGAGAAGCAGGAGATGATAGTCGTCTGCGAGCCGGAGGACAGCAAGATGTGGTTCGACAAGCTCTGGCAGAACACGGTCGATTTCTTCCGCACTCTCGATATCCCGGTGCGCACCCTCGAGTGCTGCTCGGGTGACCTCGCGGATCTCAAGGTCAAGTCTATAGATGTCGAGGCGTGGTCGCCCAGACAGAAGAAGTATTTCGAGGTCGGCTCCTGCTCGAACCTCGGCGACGCACAGGCGCGCAGGCTGAAAATACGCATCAACGGCAAGGACGGCAAGCACTTTGCCCATACGCTCAACAACACCGTTGTTGCCCCGCCGAGAATGCTCATAGCGTTCCTCGAAAACAACCTCAATGCCGACGGCAGCGTCAATATCCCCGAAGCCCTCAGACCGTATATGGGCGGCAAGGAGAAAATAGGCGGCTGAGAATAACAGCATATAAAATCAAAGCCATAATTCACTCTTCAAAGTGGATTATGGCTTTTTGCTGTTTTGTGCAGCCGCGCAGCGGGCTCTTTTTTACGGTTCGGAGTCAGATAATGAAAGGCTTGAGTATTTATAAGAAATGTGATAAAATCGAGATATCAAAAAAGATATAATGGGGTGGCAACATGAAGACAGGGAAAAGAAAAAATACTGCCATTAAATGGATAATCGGAATATTGGCGGCCGCAGCGGCGGCGGTGCTTATATTTATTTTGTCTATATTCGCAATAGACCCGATGTTCCATTATCATGCTCCGCTGAAGTTTCTGTCGTATCCGCTTGTCAACGAGCGCTATCAGAATAACGGAATAGTCAAGCACTTCGACTATGATTCGGTTATCACCGGAACCTCCATGACGGAGAATTTCAAAACGAGCGAGGCTCAGAAGCTTTTCGGCTCTGATTTTATAAAGGTCGCGTTCTCCGGCGGCGGATATACGGAAATAGGCGACAATCTCAAGGCGGCGTATGATTCCGGACACGACATCAAATATGTCATATGGGGTCTTGACTATGACAAGATGATCTACGGCAAGAAGTACCGCTATACCGAAAAGGGCGATTTCCCGGACTATTTGTATAACGACAGCAGCCTCGACGATATAAAATATTTCTTCGACCCGGTCGTTGTAAAGCTCGCCGGAAGCGTTGTGAAATCAACAGTTACGGGCAGAGCGGCAACCTCGTTTGATGTTTATGAAAACTGGAGCGCCGGCTATGAATACGGGCGCGACGAGGTTATAAAGTCGTGCGAGCTCAACGCCTCTGCGAGCAAGATGCAGCAGCTGACCGATGCCGACCGCGCCGTTGTAACGGAAAATCTGAACGAGAATGTTATCAGTATTGTTAAAGCGCATCCCGAGACCACATTCTATTTCTTCTATCCGCCTTACAGCATAGCGCACTGGGGCATGGAGATAAATAACGGTCAGCTCGACAGGACGCTCGGAGCGGAAAATCTGATAACAAAAGAGCTTTTGAAATATGACAATGTCAGACTGTATTCATTCCGCGGCAACTCCGAGCTCATATGCAACCTCGATAACTACAAGGACGCAAAGCACTACGGCGAATGGGTGAACTCGCAGATGCTGCAGTGGATGAAGAATGACGAATACCGTATCACAGAAGAGAATCTCGTCGAATACGAAAAGAACGCCGACGATTTGATAAAATCTTATGATTACGACCAACTCTTCAAATGACGGCGAATATCAACAAACATAATTTTATAAAAGAGCCTGCGGACAGCGGGCTCTTTTGCTTTTACACGGATTTTACTTTCGCTTTACCAAAAGTCGGTTGATGCTTCGGCTTTCTACGGGTTAAACTGATAGCGGAAGGGAGAAACCGGGCATATAAACCAACGAAAACGCACGCGCCCGGCAAATAAAGTCATGAAAGAAACCAATGCCGCCGAGAAGGGCGGAAGCTTTTTTGAAAAGCACGCAGAGATATGGAAATTCATAAAATTCACTTTTGCAGGCGCATCCTCGTCGCTGATAGAGCTCGGGGTGTTCGCTCTGCTCCAGTATGTCGTGTTCAAGTCCCTCAACGATGTCCCCGTGACGGACAGCCCCGTTCTCGCGTTTCTCGGGGTCGAGTATAAAGGCTATATGTATTCGTATTTCATCTCGACTGTCGTCGGCTACGCGATAGCGTTCGTCATGAACAGAAAGATAACTTTCAAGGCGGACGCGAATCCGCTGCTCTCGACTGTTTTGTATGCGATAATGGTCGTTTGCACGATTATTTTCAACACCTGGTTCGGCGCATTCCTCGGCACGCTCATCAAGAACAGCGGCCGCAGCAACGCGCTCATCGAGCTGCTGACAAAGGTCGTCGTTATGACCGTGCCGACCCTCTGGACATATCCGCTCAACAGGTTCGTTATCCACAGAAAGAAAAAGCCCGCTGTAGAACAGGGGGAGTGAATATGCGCTTCAACTCCGACGGAAAAATTAAAATAATGCATATAACCGATATTCAGGAAATACCGGATGTGTCGCCCGATACGATAAAGCTCATCAATGCGGCTCTCGAAGAAGAGAAGCCCGATCTCGTCGTGCTCACCGGCGATCAGATAAAGGGCTACGGGGTCTCGTATAAAGGCAAGGGCGAAGCGCTCATAGAAAGCGTCGCCGAGACTGTCGGCAAGCTGCTGAAACCCGTGACCGACAGGCACATCCCGTTCGCCGTCACTTTCGGCAACCACGACAGGCAGGTTGGGATAAGCAACAAAGACCAGTTCGAAAAGATATACAAAGCCCTGCCCGGATGCGTGGGCGAACAGGCGGAGGGCATCGACGGAGGCGGAACATATAACATACCGATCTTGTCCTCCGACGGCGAACGTACTGCGTTTAATCTCTATCTTTTCGACAGCGGAACGGACGCGAAGGGCGGCGGATATGAGCCGTTTGACCCGGAGATAATAGACTGGTATAAGAAAAAGCGCGACGAGCTGAAAGCCCAAAACGGAGACTACATTCCGTCCCTTGTATTCCAGCACATACCGATGTTCGAGCACTACAATGTTCTCAAAAGAGTCGGCAAGCACGAAAAAGGCGCGATACCGGCGTTCAGAATACACAAGGGCGAGCATTATAAAATAGACGAAACCAAGTGCGTCGAGGGTTCGGTTCTGCTGGAGCCTCCGTCGATACCGGACATCAACACCGGCGAGTTCGAGGCGCTCAGCGAAAAGGGCGATGTGCTCGGCGTATATGTCGGTCACGACCACAAAAACTCATATGTCGGAAAAGTCGGCAATATCGATGTCGGCTTCACTCAGTCGGCGGGCTTCAATGTTTACGGCAACGGAAAACAGCGCGGCGTGCGCTGCTTCGTCCTCGACGAGAACGATCCGCGCAATTATAAGACTTACACAAAGACATATGAGCAGCTCTGCGACGGCAAGCTCAACACGCCGATAAAAGACGCGATATGGCGCGTAGTCCCCACGACCGTGGACATGGCAAAGCCGATGATAGCAAAGGCGCTTGCCGCTCTTGCGGCAGCTGTCGCGCTGATAGTCATCGCTGTCAAATTTCTTTAAACAGACAACTTCTATTTTCATCATGACTCTTCTGCGAAGCCCCGGGGAAACATCCTCCCGGGGCTTTGCGCATTAAAAAAAGACTGCCGCAAGGGCAGCCTTTAATATTATTTATCTTTTTGCGCCGGAGACCACAAATTTTTCATCGTCCGAAACGGCGACATCAACATCAAAGTACGGCGCGAACACTGCTGATAATTCCTCGGCAGTCAGCATCTCGCGCGAGACGCTGTCAGCCCTGCCCTTGTGGTGCATGCGCAGCGCGTCAAGGCTCATGCCGTGCGCCACGGTCAGCCGTCCGCCGCTTTTAAGCCAATGGGACAGCCGCTCAACGAGCCTCTCCGGGCTTTCAAAATGCGGGAATGCGTTATAAACAACGCAGCAGTCGCACAGGCGCTCAACAGGAATTTCCTCAACATCGCCACAGATCACCTCGACCCTCTGGTCGTGCATCTTCGATGCGGCTATCCGCGCCATCTGAGCCGAAATATCAACGCCGATAACGCGCTCCGCTCCGCGCGCGAGGTAATACGGGAACATGACCCCCGTGCCGCAGGCAACGTCGAGCACGACGGAGTTTTCTTTCACTCCGGCGGCGTCAAGTATGAAATTTATCTTTTCGTCGCTCTTTATCATGTTGGCGTCCCACTCGGGCGCCATGCGGTCAAAGAACGCGGCAATCTCTTTTTTGTTCATGCGTCAGTCTCCCGAAATTTATGCTCATATGATACCACAAGACCGCGCGATTATCAATATCAGCAGGGATAAAACTGCCTTTGGGAGCAGTAATCCGGAGCGGTGATTTTATTTTGAACGGGCGCCGGCGTGCGAAAACAGATACAGCGACAAATTAGGGGGTTGCTATGGCTTAAGCGATAAAGAACTCTCAATCTATAAAACAACACTTTGCACCACACAATCACTCCCGCAAAATTTAAAAGGACTGCCAAACGGCAGTCCCTCTTGAAAAACTATCAATAATCTGTAACTCTTATCGTCGAGATGATTTCGGCGCCGAGAAGAGTCTCAAGCTTTGTGCGCAGCTCGCGCTCCGAGGCGACGGGGGTGACAAAGGCGAACTCATCCTCCGGCGCGCCGGCGCGCTTGAGGAGCTTTATCTCGCCGAAAGTCTTCTCCGCCGATGATATGACCTGCTGCTTCTGCTGAGCGCGTGCCCTGACATAGAGCGCCGTAGGCATGTCGAGATAGTCGGAGACATAGCCCTCTTCGCTGTCCGCCCAGCCGAAGAACTTCTGCTTGTTCTCGTGGCGTGCGCAGTCGATAACATCGCCGACGACCGCGCTTGCGGTGGGCAGCTTGCCCGCGCCTCTGCCGTAGAATACGACATCGCCTATCGCGTCGCCGCGCACAAGAATTGCGTTGAAAACATCGTCAACGCTTGCGAGCTGGCTGTGGTGATCGACGAATGCGGGGCTGACTATCGCATAGATGTGCTTGCCGTCCTCGCTCTTGCGCGCTCTGCCGAGAAGCTTTATAACTCCGCCCCAGTCCTTGGCGTATTCGACATCTTCGAGCGTTATTTCGGTTATGCCCTCGGTGTGAACCTGGTCGGGATAGACATGCTTGCCGAAGCACAGGGACGCGAGAATGCATACCTTGCGGCAGGCGTCGAAGCCGAGAATGTCTGCCGAGGGGTCGCGCTCGGCATAGCCGTTGTCCTGCGCGAGCTTGAGCGCATCTTCAAACGCCATGCCATCGTTTATCATGCGGGTGAGAATGAAGTTCGTCGTGCCGTTGAGAATGCCCGCGAATTCGTTTATCTCGTTTGCGGCGAGGCACTGGCTTATCGGTCTGATTATCGGTATTCCGCCTCCGACCGACGCTTCAAAGAGGAAATTCACATTGTGCTCCGCGGCGTATCCGAGCAGCTCGCAGCCCTTCGCCGCGACAAGCTCTTTGTTCGAGGTCACAACGCTCTTGCCCGCCTTGAGGCAGGCGGAGACGAACTCATACGCCGGATGAAGCCCGCCCATCGTCTCGACAACGACCTTTACCTCGGGGTCGTTGAGAATAATATTAAAATCTTTTATAAAAAGCTTCTCATTCGGGTCGCCCGGAAAATCCTTGAGGTCGAGAATATATTTTATCTCAAGCTCCGACTGCGTGCTCTTGCGCACGATGCTGTCGTGATTTTTGTTGATGACCTCGGCAACGCCGCTTCCGACAACGCCGTAGCCCATTATCGCTATATACATGATAACTGTCTCCCCACTGTCATTGATTTTTATTATTTTATCACAAACAGCCCCGGCGATAAAGCCCCAAAAGGAAAACTTTCTTACATTTTTATGAAGTATTTTTCAAATTCATTGAGTTTTAAGATAAAATAGTATAATATATATAATAAATTATGCTGTTTTGTCATTGGACGCAGGAAAAAAACGGTTGAAAGAAGAGGTGCAGAAAATGTCCCCTGCCACTGTGGAAAAGAGAAGAGCGGTACTTATCAATGTCGCATATATCGCGCTCGTGCTCGGCGCGTTTTATCTGTTCATGAAATATGCATTCTGGACAGTCGCTCCGTTCTTGTTCGCATTCTTGGTCGCCGCTGCGCTCCAGCGCCCGACCAATTTTATCTCGAAGAAAACCCATATCAAAAAGGGAATTGTCTCTGTTATCGCGGTGCTGCTGATAATCGCGCTGCTGATAACAATAGTTGCCCTGACCGGCGCGAGGGTCGTGTCCGAAGTCAAGGGACTCGCCTCGACACTCGCCGAGTGGCTCAAGAAAGTGCCCGGTTATGTAAAAAGCTGGGAGGCTTCGCTCTATCGCTTCGCCGAGCGTCTGCCGGACGGACTTCAAAGCTCAGCCGAGGACGCAATAAAATCGTTCTCGGACAAGCTCCTGCTATCATCAGAAGAGCGTGCGGCTCAGCGCGCGCAGGGCGGCGAGCAGAACTCCAATATCAATCTTTTGTCTATCCTCAAGACTCCGCTCAGCGGCGTCTGGTCAACCGCGAAGCAGATTCCGAGTATTTTGGTCGGCGTGCTCCTGTTTATTATCGCCGCCTGCTTCATGACCGCCGGATATGACGGAATAGTCGGCTTCATCAAGAATCAGCTGACCCCGCAGAAGCGCAGAACGCTCTCGAAAACTAAACAAATCGTGTTCTCGTCCATGGGCAAGCTCGTCAAGTCCTATGCGCTGATAATGCTTATAACTTTTGCTGAGATGTCGATAGGTCTTAGCGTGCTGAAAGTCATCGGCGCGTACAAGAGCGGATATATATTTATTATCGCGATAATAACCGCAATAGTCGATATCCTGCCCGTGCTCGGCACAGGTACTGTCGTTATCCCGTGGGCGGTGTTCTCGCTGATAAACGGCAGCTACGGACTCGGAATCGGACTCATTGTCATATATGCCTGCATAACTGTCATACGCCAGATAATCGAGCCGAAGATAGTCGCGAGCAATCTCGGCATCCCGCCGATAGTCAGCATCATGGGCATGTATATCGGACTCCAGCTCTTCGGCTTCATCGGAATATTTATTATGCCGATAGTTATAACCGTGCTCAAGGTACTCAATGACGACGGCGTTATCCATATCTGGCGCAGCTCGAAGAAATCCGTTGAGGCGGACGCCGCGGCAGTCCAGCCGGAGGATGTTTCAGCCGAAGAGGAGAATCAGGAGACCGACGGCGAGCCGAAAGAGTAATTTGTTGACTTTTGGGCTTCTTGTGTTATAATTGAACTGTAGTACAAAATTGTTCGCAAGCACAATTCGGATTTTATCGTGAAAGGACGGTTTTCATGGATATTTTACAGGCAAAAAAAGAAGTTATCGCAGCCGGTCTGCGCCTTGTCGAAAAGGGCCTCATCGCGAGAACATGGGGCAATGTCAGCTGCCGCGTTGACGAGAACAGCTTTGTCATAACCCCGAGCGGAAAGCCCTATGAGGGACTGACCCCCGACGATATCGTCGAGGTCAAGATCGACACCTTGAGCTACGAGGGCAATGTCAAGCCCTCCTCCGAAAAGGGCGTTCATGCCGAGGTCTACAAGGCGCATCCCGAGGCGGGCTTTGTTATTCACACCCATCAGAAGTTCGCTTCCATTATAAGCGCGACCATGCAGGGCATCCCGACGCTCAGCGAAAAAGGCCGCAAAGTTATAGGCGACAAGGTTCTGCTCGGCGCATACGGTCTGCCCGGCACAAAGAAGCTCAAGAAGGGCGTCGCCGCCGCTATCGCTGCCGACATGGACAGCAAGGCTGTTATCATGGCGCATCACGGCGCTGTCTGCTACGGCAAGGACAGCGAGGAGGCGTTCAATGTCGCCGCCACGCTCGAGCGCGAGAGCGCGCTTTATGTTCTCGACCTTTTTGACAGAAAGTTCGGAGAAAAAATTGCCGACCTGAGCGAAATGTGTGTTTCATGGGCACAAAAACACGGAAAAACTATTGTAAAGCATGACGAAACCTGTTATAATAACTCGTACAGAGACGCAAGTGGAAAGATAGTATTCTACGCTGCGGGCGACAAGGAGCATACCGTCACCGTCGATCCCGCAACTTCAGCGGTCAGCGGCGAGGGCGAGATCCCGACGGCAGACCTCCATCGCGCCATATATGAAGCGCGCGACGATATCAATGCTATTCTTTATTCCCAGGCTCCCGAGGTGCTCGCAGTTGCCGCCATGGGCAAGACTGTTAAACCTCAGCTTGATGACAGCGCCCAGATAATCGGCACGAGCCTCAAATGCGCGAAGAATTCGCCCAAGAAGGTCGTCAAGGCGCTCAAGGGTCGCCACTGCGTTCTCGTCAAGGACGGCGGCGCGCTCTGCTGCGGCTCGAATGAGAGCAACGCAGGTGCGGTCGAGATGATCGCAGAGAAGAGCTGCCTTACCTACATAGGCTCCGGTCTCTTCGGTAAGTGCAAGCCGATCAATCCTATCGAGAGCCTGCTCATGAGAGTTATCTATCTCAAGAAATACTCGAAGCAGGCCGAATAAATCAGACACCTACCATCTTCTTGCCCCCGTTTTATACAAAGAAAATCCCGACCTTAACCGGTCGGGATTTTCTTTTGTGCGATAAAATAACCACCGTCCGCGACGGTGGTTACAGTCTGTCGAAAAAGTCTGTCATTGCACGGACTCAAGGCTCCCCTGTGTAAGGGGAGCTGTCACGGCTAAGCCGTGACTGAGGGGTTGTTGTAATGAAAGTTCAAAGTACTCAGCATTTTGAAAATTTTTCCCTTATTCAGAACAATCCCTCCGGCGCTTCGCGCCACCTCCCTTTACACAAGGGAGGCTTTGATTTTTGCGAAACCACCCAAAATAGGTTTATCGACACGCTCTAACCACCGTCCGCGACGGTGGTTATTGCTTTAGCTGCCGATATATTTTTCTATGAATCTTTCAACCGTGCTCCAATATAATTCCGGGTCAACCGATGACGAGAGCGCGTGTCCCGCACCCTCAACGGTCAGTTTTTCTTTTTCGCACGCCGCCGCTAAGTACAGCTCGCCGAGCATTTTATACGGCACGAGCTCATCATCCGAGCCATGTATAAACAGCGTCGGTATACGGCTCTTTTTGACCTGGTCAAGTGCGCTCGCCTGCTTGAAATCATAGCCGTCACGAAGCTTTGAAAGCAATGACGCGGCGTTGAGCACCGGGAACCACGGGATGTGCAGCGTTTCCGCTTCCCAGATGAACTCATCCCACTCCGAGGTGTAGCCGCAGTCCGCGATAACGGCCTTGACATTTTCGGGCAGCGTCTCGCCCGATGCCATGAGCACCGTCGCCGCGCCCATGGACACGCCGTGCAGGATTATCCGCGCGTCGGGATCCCATGAGAGAATGAGCTTTATCCACCCGGCTATGTCCCTGCGCTCAGGCCAGCCCATGCCGATTTTTGCGCCCTCGCTGTCGCCGTGGGCGCGCGCATCGACCGCGAGAACATTGAAGCCGCGATCATAGAATTTTTTGACGACCCCCGCCATGTGCTTCGCTTTGCTCGTGTATCCGTGGCAGACGAGCGCATAGTCAGAGCCGGAATTTTTGAATCTCTTGCCGTGCAGGCGCAGAGAGTCGGAAGTTATATAGACATCCTCGCCCTCGTCGGCGTACCACTTTTTCATTTCCGGCGTCCCGGTCATGCCGCTGTATTTTGCGCTCGCCTCTTCTTCATCGGCGCTCGTGTTTGTCTCCTTCTGAACGAGGTTGTTGAGCTTGCTCATATGTATGGGCGATTTCGTGTTTATCGCGAAGTTATAGAATATCTCCGCCGAAGCCGCGGTCAGAGCGGTCAGCCCGCCGAGCGTTCCGAGGACGGCGCCCGCTGTTTTTCTGCTGTTCATAAACTTCCTCCTGCTTTTTTCAAGATTATAGCATAACCGCAAATGCCGTTCAAGCATCTCTGCGTTTTTTATATAAAATCATCGGCGCAAAAAAATAAAAGTTTGACAATTACTGCCTTTGAAAAATACGGCAAAAGCTGATATAATTTTTTCATCGTGTAGCCAAAGGCGTAAATCCGGATGGGTTTGCGCCTTTTATTTTTTTGCAAAGGAGACAACCATGAAAAATAACGATCAGACCTTTCTCGGGCAGGAAAAGCTCGGCAGGCTCATGGGCAAATATTCGGTACCCTGCGTGATTTCCCTGCTCGTCGCGGCGCTCTATAACATTGTCGACCAGATATTCATCGCGAACGCCGCATATCTCGGCTCGGACGGCAACGCCGCAAACACTGTCGTGTTCCCGCTGACGGTCATAGCCCTTGCGATAGCCGTTATGATAGGCGACGGCTGCTGCGCGTTTGTGAGCATATCCATCGGCGCGGACAGGCGCGAGGACGCGCACAGGGGAGTCGGCAACGCAGTTGTGCTCTCCGCTGCGGGCGGCATAGTGCTGTGCATATTATATCTGATTTTTTCGGATGAATTTATCGCCATGTTCGGCGGCACGGTCAACGAAAAAACATTCGCGTTCGCTAAAGAATATTTCTTCTGGATAGCCCTGGGCATCCCCGTCTATGTTTTCGGTCAGGCGATGAATCCGGTCATCCGCTCGGACGGAAGCCCCCGCTTTGCGATGGTGTCTACGGTCGCGGGCGCGGTGGTCAATATTATTCTCGATCCAATATTTATTTTCGTGTTCAAATGGGGTATGATGGGCGCGGCGGTCGCCACGGTGCTCGGCCAGCTGCTCACGGCGGCGATGGCGGTATATTATCTGTTCCATATGCGCTCAGTGAAGCTCGAAAAAGAGTCGTTCAGGCTCTGCGGCGGCGTGATAAAAAGATTCATTCCGCTGGGCATTTGCAGCTTTTTGGCGCAGATATCCCTCGTCGCGGCGATGGCGGCGACAAATAATATGATCAGAAAATACGGCGCGCTCGACCCCGTTTTCGGGCTCGCGGAATATGCGCAGATACCCATGGCTGTCGTCGGAATAGTGATGAAATTCTTCCAGATAATTATGTCCGTGTGCATCGGCATGGCGGCGGGATGTATTCCTATCGTTGGCTACAACATGGGCGCGGAAAAACACGGCCGCGTGCGCGGGCTGTTCACCCGCCTGCTGATATGCGAGACGGCTGCGGGCGCGATAGCGACGCTCATAGTCGAGCTGTTCCCGACCGGGCTTATAGCTATCTTCGGCGCGGCGAACGAGAGCGCGTATTATACCGAGTTCGCGGTGAAATGCTTCAGAATATATCTGTGCATGATGCCGCTCGCCTGCGTCAACAAGGCGGCGTTCATCTTCCTGCAGGCGATGGGCAAGGCGGTCGCTTCGACCGCGCTGTCGATGATAAGAGAGATAGTCTTCGGCGTCGGGCTGGTGCTTGTACTCCCGCTTGCGTGGGGGCTCGACGGAGTAATAATTTCGATGCCTGCGGCGGATATCCTCGCATTTATCGCCTCGGCGATAGTGATAATTTATACTTACCGCACGCTGAAAAAAGACGAGAGCAAAAGGCTCGCTTAAACAAAAAGTCCCGGAAGTCAAATCTTCCGGGGCTTTCTTGTTGTTTTATTTACGCCATGTTTTCCAGCGCGTTCATGAACTTCGGGTTGCTGGGAATGAACATATAGTTGAGGAACAGGACTTCGTCTATCGAGTTCGTCTTGACGAAATCGGCGAGCTTGACGGTCAGCTGGCGCGGATCGAGGACATATATTGTTTTATAATTCGCGCAGAGCCACGGTACAAAGGCATTTGCGTAGCTCTCTTTGATAACAACAATGCTCTTGTCGCTCTGTGCATCGGTCGTTATCTTGACAACGCCGTGGTCGCCGCCGACAAAGGCTAAGTATTTGTTCGACGAAGTCGTTTCTGTGTTGATGACTTTAATGCTGTAGCTGTTGCTCATCGCGGCGTCGGTGTCCGAGGCTATAGCCGTTGTGTTGACGGGCGGAATGAAATATTCGACATAGTCGGGGTCATTCGAGAGCGCGGTGCTCTTCGTGTCTTTGTAGAAAAGCCCGAGGAACGGCGAGAGCTTGCCGGTCTGGAGAGTGTTTTTGTCAACGGGCGTGAACCCCGCGACGTTGGCGAAGGTCCGATAGGCGTAGTACGCGCCGAGGGTGGTCCAGTGGTGGTCGCTTCTGAAATAGAGATATTCGTCCGTGTGCGCCGCCATCTCGGCATAGGCGTTGACGGGCGTTATGTCCTTTAACTGCTCGTAGATGTAGCACATGCCCTCGTACTGCGACTTCGACACGCCGGTGTTATATTTGCTCGGGGCGTAGAACTCAATGGCGGTCGGCGCCATGAGGCAGTAGGCTTTGGTGTTCGGCATCTCCGCCTTGAGGCGGTTGAGCGCGTCGGCATAATTTTTCATGTTTTTATACGCGTTGCCGTAGGGCTCCATGACGCGGTTGCCGATTTCGATGAGCGAAGTACCGCTGTAGGTCTTGATCTTCACATCGTCGGAGACCGAGACGGCGTTTTTCGGCTTGACGAGACTGCCGTCCTCGTTCGTCTGAGGCTCGGTGGTTCGCTCCTCGGTCGTCTGCCCTCCCGCAGGCTCGGAAGAGTCACCCTGAGTGTCCTTGTTCGCGCATCCCGCAAACGACAGCAGCATCGCCGCCGCCAGAACGGCTGCAAAAATTCTCTTGAGTTTCATGGAATACCTCCCCTGAAAGTTTTTCCCGTCTATATAATAGCACACTTTTTATAAAAAATGTGCGGATTTTGATTTTTAGATTCACAAAGTGAAAAAATCCCGGTGCGTGACCGGGATAATAATTGATGCCGTCAGAATATATCCGACTCGGGCGTGATTACGCTTTGGCTTTTTTGATATTCGTATGTTCTTTTTACCCCTCCGCGATCTGTTTTGCCCACGGCAACTATTTTCTTCGCGCCGTATTCATAGGAGTAGGTCTCGGTGGAGGAGTATGATATCTCGTCGTGCTCTTTTTCGGTGTATCTTATTTCAATCGGATTTCCGTGCTCGTCGTTTTTGTATTCGTATTCCTCCGTCATGCCGCGGAAATTTTTTGAAACTTTCTTTGTCAGCACGCCGTTTTCGTCATATTGATATTCTTCCGTCAAATTCGCCATGCCGGACTCGTCCTGCGATATTGTCGCGCGTATAAGCTCGCCGCGGTCGTTATATTCAAAAATATCGGAAACTGTATACCCATCGGAGTCGGTGATGTCTTTTTTAATGAACCTGCCGTTGCCGTCATAAGAGAACACTGCCTTTTTGCTGCCGTTCTGCGCTGAGATAAGCTTTCCCGACTTGTTATAAGTGAATTTCAGCACATCCTCTTCCTTGCCGGAAGCGTTCAGCGTGGATATCTGAGAGATTTTCTTGTCCGAGTTGTATTTATAGCTATATACGCACTCGCGGCTGCCCGAGCGGGTTATCTCCTTCACGGTGCCGTCGCCGTTGTAGGTATATTTATAAGTATCCGTATCGCTGCTCAGAGGATTCCCGTGGGAGTCATATTCGGTGGCTTTGTTTTTGATATAATTGCCGTCCGCGCTTTGCTTGTCCTCTTCGGTCATCTTCCAGCGGCTCTCTTTGTCGAGCCCGATGCCGAGATAATATGCGGAGATCACCTTGCTCGCCTGACCGTCCGAATTCGTCTGTGCGTCCGCGTCAATGCTTTCGCCCTGCAGGGTGCTGTCGGTGTCCACAGTCTTTCCGCCGCATCCGGCAAATAATATAACCGCCGCAAAAGCCAAAAGTGCCGCCATAAATTTCTTCATTGTCCTGCCTCCCTTTTTGTAACAGACACATTATACCACAAAATTTGAAATATAGGCCTATTTTTTAAAAAACAGGGACGGCTGAACCGTCCCTGCCTGCTTACATTATTGTATCCGGCGAAACATTAAACGCTTCTTTGCGGTGATATTCATACTCGGTGACCTGTAACGCCTTGTTGCCTTCTTCATTTTTTGCGTAGGTAAAGCGCGTGGCGGCGGTCACTTTTTCTTTGTAGGAGTATACCGTTTTCGAAGTGTAGTTAAGTGCCTTTTTCCCGTTTTTTGTTGAGTAGCATTTCACCTGATCGGGGTTGCCGTTTATATCGTTGGTGATGAATTCTTCGGTTGTGACCTGCCCTTCGTCGGAATAATACATATCCCGATAGTAGATCACATATCCGTTCTTGTCGTATTTTCGCTCCGTTTCTGTTGTGAGCTTGCCGCCGTTTTCGGTGTCGTAGCACTGTTTGAGTACAAGACGGTTGCTTGAGTCGTATTTATATACATACCTGCTCCCGCCGCTGATGCACTCCGTCAGGTTGCCCTTTGAGTCATATTTGTATTCGGTGTCCAGGGTCCCGTCGTTGAGCCGTTCGCGGACAAAGACAAGCCTGCCGTTGTCGTCATATGTAAACTCTGTGACAGTGGTTATAATGTTTCCGGACTTTTTCGTAACTTTTGCGAGCCGCTTCTGTGAGTCGTATTTGTAAGAATAGTTTGCCGGCGAGCAGTACATTGTCTGCGCCGAGCCGATAGTCCCGTCGGAGTTATATTTATATTCCGCGCGATATGTACCGTACGGGTAATATTCTTCGCCTATTATATTCTCGTTCGAGTCAAATTTGACGCTTTTTCCGGTTATGTATTTGTTTGATGAATCATATGTGGCGTCTTTGACAACGACCCAGTGCTGCCATTCACTGCGGTAAAGTCCGAGATAATAGTGCGGGTTTGCCGAAGCTTTGTTGCCGGAAGATGTGTTTGCACCCTTGCCGGAAGCACCGCCCGCCGGAGCGTTCGCGGCGAAAACGCCAGGCTGCTGCGCGGCGCTCGGCAGTTCGGCGTTAGAATTTATTTCGTAAATATCGGTTTTGCCTTCGCCGTCGGAATACCGTTGCGAAACTTTGCCGGAGACGAGGTTGCCTCTCTTTTTACTTTTGCTTTTCTTGCAGCCGGCAAACGAAACAAGCATGAGCAGCGCCAACACCGCCGCAAGGATTCTTTTTGCTTTCATTAAAATCACCACATCCCCCCATTGTCTCAGTATAATACGTCGTCCAGCCGGCGTGATCCGAAATGTTCATATGTACGGACGCCCGAGTCTTCTGTTGCCGTAATTTTATCCTCTTCATAAGTATATTCGATGTTGATTTCCGGATAGTATTCTTTATCTTCGGTGCCATCATCGGATTTCTTAATACTGCATGTTTTTATAGTCGTGGGATTTCCGTACTTGTCATTTTCGTAAGTGCATTCCTCGACGCCGCTGATATATGTTTTTGTTTCCTTTGTGCGCGCGCCGGTCTGCGGATCAAATTCGCGTTCAGTGCTGTTTTCAAAATTTTCGTCCCGGTCATATTTAGTGCTCATCGAACGGATGAGACAGCCGTTTTCGTCATATGTATACACGGTTTTTATTCTATGATCCAAAGTAGACTCGAAGAAATAACTGTTAGCACAAATGCTGTTCTCTTCGACTATGTTTCCCGCGTCGTCGTAGACATATAGAGTGATAATTGAGTTGGACGAATATTTAATAACAGTTTTTGAGATGCGGCCCCGGTCGTCGCGCTCACATGTCATGTATCTTCTATGGGGCCATTGGCCGCGAAAGCGCACAGAACGTATATGCCCGTCGTTGTCGTATTGATATTCCGTTACGACGCCCTCACTCTCCACATCAAACGGGAAGCACAGAAAAAATTTTATAGAATAATCATCTACTTTCAGAAGATTACCTGCATTGTCGTATCGCATCTGATATTTTGAATATTCCCAGTCGAGGAGATCGTCTATCCCGCGGATTCCGTTATTCCGGGGGTTATCTTTTTCCGATGTCCAGTTCCAACGGTTCCAGTTCGGGTGGCCGATGCCGAGAAAATATTTCGAATACTTTTCGTCCTCGGTTCCGACTATCGCGCCGAATGTTTCCGTCGCTTCGGGCTTTTTGCTGCTGCATCCGGCAAATACCGCTGCAATCATTGCCGCCGCGAGAATCGCCGCAGCGAGCCTTTTTAATTTCATGTTTTTGTCCTCCGGTTTAATACTGCCTGCCGCGATATATTTCTTTTGCCATGCCGATAGATTGCAGGCTTCAATCGGCGAAGAATCCATAGTTGCAGCTGAATTCTGAAACGAGATTTGCAAAGTACATCTCGGTAGGCTTGGTCTCGTGGTATTTATAAATTCTGGTGCCGTCGAGGATGAGCGTGCCGTCTGAATCATAGGCGATGATTTTGCCGGTCACTTTGATTTCGGACTTGCCGTAATCATATGAATATCTGTGTTCGTATTTCAAATCCTTTTTGCCGCCCGTTGTCAAATACACCTTTACTGCGGTCGGATTTTCATATTTGTCAAGGGTGTAATAAATCTCGGCGATTTCATTGGATTTAAGATTTGTTTCCTTTTGGTATATTACAAATCCGTTCTTGTCATATTTGAATTCTTTGTTGCCGGTAGCTTTGCGATTTAAATCAAAATGCTTTTCAATCAAGCAGTTTCCCTGTCTGTCATATTCGTATGTGGTTATACCCTGCGTTTCGTTTTTGCTTACACTTATGGTGCATTCGGTAATTTTTTTGTCGGTATTATACTTGAAAACCTTGCTATCAATAAGCTTTTTGCCGCCGGAATAGCACTTTTCCGAGGTGAGCAGACCTGCGGAGTTGTAAGTATAATAGGTCGTCTTGGGCTCATACGCCTTGTCTCGGCTCACGGAAACCGTCTTGACAAGGCGCTTCGCAGAGTCATATTCATATGATTCGCTTGTAGCATAGCCATCGGTAAAATCCGCGCGCTTTATAGTGCCGTCGCTGTTGTATGTGTATTTGCAGCCTACAGAGCCGTTGCAGTTTTCTCGGTTGTCGTCTTCATATGCAATTGTGAGAACGAGGTTCCCACGGTCGTCAAAATCAAAATCATTGTTTAAGATTGAGATATCTTTAGGGGTTTTCTCAAAATAGGACAAATCTCTTTCTTTGTGAAGCGTCCAGTGATTCCAATTAACCCCGGACATATCAATATAGTATTGGGGATATTTGCTCTCTTCGGCAGTGGCCGCCTGCGAGGTTGAAGCACTCTCGGCCGCCTCACTTCCATTTTCTGCCTCAGATGCTTGGGCACCGGCAGCTTCTGCCGAGGTTGAAGTCGAATTGTCTTTCTTCTCTCCCTTGCATCCCGCGAAGGAAGCCAGCGCGAGAAAAGCGAGGATAGCCGCAATGGTTCTTTTAATATTCATTTCTTGCCCTCCTTTTTATTCGCATATATCATAACATATTTTTCTTAAATATGCTTTATGTGCGTGCGGTACGAACCGCCCGTTTTTGGGTACGAAGTAAAAAAATATAAAAAAGCTCCCGGAAATTTTCCGGGGGCTTTTGAATAAGATATTTATTTTGCAATCTCGCAGGTCTCTGCGTTGATTATATGCTGGAACACTGCGATGTGGGACGAGGAGATGAACTTGTCGATATGCATCGAGCCGAAGAACCAGTGCTTGTATTCGCACGCAGCGCCGAGTTCCTCGAAATATGTATTGAGTCCCGTCACGCGCACGGGCTCCTTGTCCTTGAGCCTGAGGAAACCTTTTATCTTCATCGGCGGCTCGTGGGTGATTATAATATCAACTTTGTTGCCGAGCTTCTTGAGATTCTGCGCGCCCTCGGTCAGCTCCGCTTCGGTGGGTATCTCGTCGCCCGACCAGGAGTTGAGATCGGAGCGGATATCAATATCCGGACTCTCGCCGCCGCCCATTGCAAAGACGCTCACGCCGTCGAAGTCATAGACTTGACCGCGCATGAGATGATAGAGGTTGCCGGTGATGTGATGGACTTTTCCGCCCTTGAACTCCGAGACCTCGTAGCTTCTGAGTAGCTCGAAATTCTCGTGCGTGCCGTCGATAAAGCAGACGTTGTATTTGAGCTTGCCTATCTTTTTGAGCATCTTCTCTTCGTTCTTCGAGCCGTCCCAGATGAATCCAAAATCGCCGCAGATGAAGAGCGTGTCGCCCTTTTTCAGTTTTTTGAGCGCGGAAGATGTGAATCGCTCGTAATCTCCGTGGGTGTCTCCCGTAACATAAAGCATGATTTTTAATCCCCCTGATAAACAAAATCCGTTTTATTACTTTATTTTACAGCCTGAAACTGGTATAATCAATTAGTGTCAGGACAAAGTTGTCTTCTATCGTTTATATATATAATACAACATTCGGCGGTGACTGTCTATGAAAAAACTCATAAAAATTTTATTTTGTTTTATTCTTATCGCGTCGGTGCTCTGCACCATGCCTGCCTACGCTAATTATAACGCGGTATACGAGAAAAGTTTGACAGACAGCGGAGATAATCCTATTTATGCCCAGATTTATCTGCTCGTCAACCTCGACAACGACACGGTCATTTTTGAAAAAGACGCGGACAAGCAGGCGGCTCCCGCATCACTGACTAAAATAATGACCGCCACCGTCGTGCTCGAAAACTGCAAGGATCTCGATGAAGAAGTCGAGGCGAGCTACGAGGCTATCCACCTGCTCGACGGCACCGGAAGCTCGATAGTCGGGCTTGAGCCGGGCGAGAAGATGAGCATAAAGAATCTGCTCTACTGCCTGCTCGTGCGAAGCGGCAACGACGCGGCGAATGTCCTCGCGATGCACGTCGGCGGATCTATCGAAGGCTTTGTCAAGATGATGAATGACAAGGCGACGGCTCTCGGCTGCAAGAATACGCACTTTGCGAATGTCCACGGGCTCGACGACCCGAACCACTACACCACCGCGCGCGACCTGATGACGATAACAAAGCACGCGCTGACCCTGCCGTATTTTTCGGAGATAACTTCGACTACAATATATAAAGTCCCCGCAACAAACAAGAGCGAGGAGCGCACCCTGCGCAACACGAATAATCTTATGAACAAGGCGTATGCCGATTATTATTCGCCCTACGCCGTGGGTATCAAGACCGGCTCGACCGACAACGCCGGACGCTGCGTCATATCAAAGGGCACCGGCAACGGCTACAACTATCTGTGCGTGATAATGAACGCGCCGATGCAGAATATCGACGACGATGAGCCGCTCGAAAACTGCGCGTTTGTTGACTGCCGCAGGATGTTCAACTGGGTGTTCAACCACATCGAATTAAAGTCGATAGCGAGCCCGACTCAGATAATAACCGAAGTTCCGCTCAAACTCTCATTCAGAACCGATCATATTTCGCTCGTCCCGGGCGAAGAAGTGCTGGCTCTCGTCCCGACGGGGGCTGACGCCGGAAGCGTGCTTATTGAGCCCGTGCCCGAGACCGTGCCGAAAAGCGTTGACGCGCCGGTCAAAAAGGGTCAGGAGATATGCGAGGCTCGTGTGCTCTATGCCGGCGAGGAGATAGCGCGGATAAAGCTCGTCGCGTCCGAGGATGTGTCGAGAAATGTTCTGCTGTTCATAGGCGCAACGATAAAGAAAGTCGCTTCGAGCACTGTATTTAAAATTATCGCATCGATAGTCGCCGTTCTCGTTGTAGGCTATATTGCGCTGTTCATCTATGAAAACTACAAGCGCCGCCAGAGACGCAAGCTCAAGCTCGTCAATCCCGGAGTCAAGGGTAATGAATATACTGAGAAAAAGGGCAGAAAGAAGAAATAATTCCGGGTTTGCAGAGCTGTAAGGAGGGAGGACATGAGCGAACAGACCAAGAACAAGCCGAATACGGCGGAGATAGTTGTCAGCATAATATGCGCGCTTATTTTGATCGTCACGCTGGGGCTTTTCGCGAGAAACGTAATAAATGCCGCCCGCGAGGACGAATCACGCCGGCAGAGCGAGGCCGACGAGAGCCTGTACCGACACGATACGGCGGACGCCGAGCAATTGAGGCTCAGAGAAGCATTTGCCGCCGTCTGCAAAAAGCACAAGGTCAACGCGCAGCTGACGGTCAAATCAGTTATTCATGAGCCGTACAGCAACAAATACATCTACGACGAAACCGAGGACCCGATAAAATATGAAATTGAAGTATCGCTGAAATTAGACCCGCCCGAAAAAATAAAGGACTGGAAGAAGTTCTATTATTTTCTCGACGAGCTCGACGGCGTGAAGTCCGACTACCCGTTTATCCTTATCTCCCTGCATACATATTATGTCGGCGAGTATGTGACGGGGTCGGGCGAGGAGCATGAAATAAACTACAGTGCCTACATCAGCAGACAAAACCTGATATCGGTCAATGACGGCAGAGAGATTCACTTTCTCGGGATAAAAACCGACAAGGGGATAACCCCCGTCTCGGAGATTCTGCCATATGAGGGAATGCCGGAGGAGCTGATAAATTCGACAAAGCTCGGCAAGGCGACTGCCGTCAACTATGACCCGCTCAAATATTCAAAGTTCTACGATCAGACAGTTGCCCGCCGCGAGGGGTATCATGAATATTATTGGAAGATCCCCTATTACGCAAAGCAGTCGGAGTATTCTGCTTGGTTATACGCATATTATGCGGTAGATGTGAGAAACGGTGCCGTGGAAAGCGTGTGGCATTATCCGGAATATGAGACCGTGCCGAAGCAGACCTCCTCTTCCGGTGGTTCATCCTCCGGCGGCTCGTATAGACCCTCCGGCAACCGCCCGGTGACTACCACTAAAAAAGCCTACTATGACGACGATCCGTATAACGCCCGCGACTTCAATGACCCCGAGGACTTTTACGACTATTATTACGACGACTTCGAGGACTACGAAGAGGCGTATGACTATTTCTATGAACATAATCCGGATTGATATCAGAGAGTGAATATAACAGAAATCCTACCCGCGCAGCAGCATCGGGTAGGATTTTTTTGTTGAAACATTTCGAGTCAAGGCACGAAATGAATGGGGAGCGGGCTATCACTTGAATCATAGTAAAGTGAGCAACTCAAATAATTTTTATAATCGAGCCTCCAAATAATACAAATCTTAATTTGTCTTTCGTCCACATCTTTGACCCGAAAGACATACATTATATAATATATAATATATGCTATTCAAATCTTGTAAAAATCTTTGTACCAGCGGGCAAAATTGCAAAGCCCGGTTCTGAGATCTGTCGAGGGCTTATAGCCGTAGTCGCGCTCGAGCGGGGTCGTGTCCGCATAGGTCACGGGGACATCGCCGGGCTGCATCGGGACGAGCTGCTTGTGCGCCTCGAAGTCGTAATCGTTCGGCAGAACTCCCGCGGCGATAAGCTCCTGCTGGAGAATGTCGACGAAGTCGAGCAGGTTTTCGGGGTTCTGGTTGCCTATATTGTAGACCGCATACGGCGGAACGGGCAGACCGTCTTCGCCGTCTTTGCGCTCAGGCGCGCCCTGCATGACGCGCACAACGCCCTCGACTATATCGTCGATGTATGTGAAGTCGCGCTTGCAGTTGCCGTAGTTGAAAATGCGGATCGTCTCGCCGCGCAGAAGCTTGTTGGTGAAGCCGAAATACGCCATGTCCGGGCGGCCTGCGGGTCCGTAGACCGTGAAGAAGCGGAGTCCCGTAGAGGGGATATTATAGAGCTTCGAATAGGCGTGAGCCATCAGCTCGTCGGATTTTTTCGTTGCGGCGTAGAGGCTGACGGGGTTGTCAACTTTGTCGTCGGTGCTGTAGGGCACTTTTTTGTTGCTGCCGTAGACCGACGAGCTCGAAGCGTATACAAGATGCTCGACGGGTGTTGCGCCGTCGTCGTATGAGTGGCGGCAGGCCTCGAGGATATTATAAAAGCCGATTATATTCGACTCGATATAGGCGTCGGGGTTCGTTATCGAATAGCGCACCCCCGCCTGCGCCGCGAGGTTGACAACTATCTGCGGCGAGTATTCGCGGAACACTTCGCTCACTTTGTCCTTGTCCGCGAGGTTCGCTTTGATAAAAATAAAATTTTCGTGCTTTTGAAGCTTTTCGAGCCGCGATTCTTTCAGGCGGATATCATAGTAGTCGTTGAAGCTGTCGAAGCCGATGACGCGGATATCTTCAAAGTCCGAGAGCAGACGCTCCGAGAGAAAAGAGCCGATGAATCCAGCCGCGCCCGTCACGAGCACGGTCTTGCCTTTTAAATCAATTTTTGCCTTGACTGATTTTTCCTGCATATCTGCTTATCCTTTCAGAAAGGGGCTGTCGCATTCTCAGCGCAGCCCCGGCTACCCTGCAACACCTAAAACTTTACAAGCATTGCGTCGTCTGATTGCGTTTAACTGCGTCTTCAAACTTGACAGGCGGCAGCCTGCCTGCGTTTTCATCCTTCAACCGGATGTAGACTTTTAGATGTTACAGGGTAGTATATTTATCTTTTGAATTTTTCCAGTATTACGCTGAAAGCCACTATCGCGGTCTGAACTATAACCGCCGTCAGGGGCGACACAAACGCGAACGCCTTCAGCGCGACGCAGAGTATCGCACCCGCCGCCACGACCGCCTGCACGATAAGGGCGAACACTGCCCAGCGCGAAGCGAAGTTTGCGAGCCTGCCGCACGCCGCGATGCTCTTGAAGTAAGATCGGGCGGAGCCGTCGTGCATGACCTTTGCGGGGGCTGAATCAACAACGCTGTCGCGGTATGCGCTGAATATGCGCGCGCCGTGGGAGAGCGTCATTTTGATATCTTTCTGCGCTATGCCGAAGCGGGCGGCGATGAGCTCGTCGGTCACATTTGGGTCGTCTGTGCGAACGACAAGGCTGAAGCCGTTGTCCGCCATCTCGTTTATCGAATCCTTGAGCGAGGCGTCCTCGGCGTAGTTGAAAACGAACATCGCCGCGACCTGCGAGTCGATGGCTATGTAGAGAATCTTGCGCCCGTTGCGCTTTACCTTGTCCTCCTCGGACTTGAGCGGCACTTCAATATTGTGGTGCGTGAGCAGGTTGCGGTTGCCGAGCAGCACGCGCTGATTATATATTGTTGCGGAGAGACCGAGTCTGTCTTCGTATATCATGTCGCGCACGGGCGGCAGAAGCTCGGTCGAGCCGCCGATAATGCGGTTGAAGACATCTGTGAGCGGACCGCCGGATTTGAGTACTATAGCGACTGCGTAGAGCAGAACATCGTCTATGCGCACGGTGTGGAAGTCCTTCATTCCGTGCATCTCGCACGCCGCGCGGTCGAAGAGATCGGCGCTGTCAACGGAGGCGGCAACCGCCTCGGAACATTCGAGAGCCGCGTCGTAGCCCGCTATCATGCCGCCCTCTGAGTTGAGCTTCCTGTTCTCAAGATAGAGCGGGATCATCAGCGCGAGTTCAATGGCGCAGGGCGAGGTCAGGCAGAACGCGCCGGTGAGCACGCCGAACGCCTGGAAGATATCTTTTGTTATTATGCCCGATATAACTGCGAGCAGCACGGAGACAGCCGAAGAAATTATCAGGCTGCGCTTTATGCAGCTGTCCGCAGGGGAGTTGGCTTCGGAATTTTTGATGAAGTCGGCGGGGAACTCGACCCTGCCGGAATATAAAATGTCGGGGTTGCCCATCTTGAGCGCGCGTCCGACTTCAAATGCGTCTTTCTCGCTCTCTATAGCCCTTATGCCGTAGAGCCCTGATTTGCGTTTTGCGGTGCAGAAGAGGAAATTCTGCATCACGCGCGCCGTGCCGCGGCTGCTGTTTTCGGCGGTCATGAGCATGGCGAATATCGCCGCCGCGCAGTAGAACATGCCCGAAGCGCCCTCGGGTGATTTGTTGAAGAACGAGAGTATCGTCTGGACGAGGGCGAGTATAAATGTCAGCCCGCCGACTGCGCCGCCGGTCACGCGGCCGTTTGCAAGCGCCTTTACGCCGGATAAAATATTTGGGAACGCGAGATAGAACGACGCGAGCAGAAGCACTATATTAGCCGCCGCGAGTCCCGCGCCTCCGCGGTCGAACGCGGGCGCGTCTATCGCCGCCCACTCGAGAATTTTCGGTATGAGCAGCAGAAGCAGCGACACGCCTTCGAGCACGCACAGACCGATAACCGAGGTCTTGAACTGCGATGCGGCGTTCTTGAGGCTGTTATAGACTCTGCCGCGCTGTTCGGGCTTCTCGTATTCGAGGGGAGCTTTCTCGGAGTGCTTTTTCTTTTTCTCGTGCTGCTCCTCCGGCTCGTCCTCTTTCTCTTCGGGCAGATTTTCGTCCTCCTGCGGCTCATCGTCGCCGAGTCCGCTGAGCAGAACGAACTTTTTCTTCTTCTCCGCCCTCTTTTTGTCGAGCTCGCTGCGAAGCTCGTCTTCGTCTATTTTTTCAGTCTCCGGCTCTTCGCCGAAGCCGCTGAGCATCATCTGCTCCTCCTCCGGCTGATTGCCGGCGGCGGGATTAGTGAAAGGCTGATCCTCTATCGACGCAGGCTTATCGTCCCCCGAGCCGACAAATTCTTCGGCGGGAATGACCTGCGGCAGGGGCTCGAGCCCCGATGTCTCGGAGAGCGGACCGCGCTTTAAGATAACGCCGGGCTTCTCTATCGTCTCGGCGCTCTGCGGCGCTTTTGCCGAGCCTATCGCGGTCATGAGCTTTGTTTTATATTCGTCGTCGGGTTTATTCTGCGTCGGCTCGGAAAGGGATTTCATCGGACCGAACACGACCGTGTCGCCGAACAGGCCGGGTATGGCGCGGCTCTCACGCTCGGAGTCCTCCTCCGGCTCTTCCGTCGGCTCGCCGAAATATCTCGAAGCGGGTGCGCCGAAAAGCTCCTCTACCGTCGGCTTTTTCTCGGCTTCATCCTCGTCCTCGGATTCTTCTTCCTCGCCGTGGAGCGTCAGAATGTTATCGCTGTTGTCGGACTCGTCGGTTTTATTTGATTCGTCCGTGTCAACTTCATCTTTAGGCTCCGATTCCTGTATATCATCATCTTCGCCGTCGGTTTTCACAACAGATAGCTCGATTTTTGAATCGGAGTATATATCCTCGCTCTCATCGGCGGGAACTTCTTCAGCCTTAACTTTCTCGGCTTCCGGCTCAATTTCATCGACAGACTCCTGCGCCGCTTCGGTTTCTTCCGGCTCTGCGGGAGCTTCTGTTGCCGCTTCGCTTTCGGGTTCTGTAAAATATGATTCGCCGGCTGATTCCGTCTCTTCGGGCTTCGCAAAAGACACTTCGCTTACAGGTTCTTTGTTTTCGACGGTCTGCTCCGCCTCGTCTGATTCTGCGGGCTCGACAGGCTCTTCGGTTTCTGCTTCTGCCGAAGCCTCCGGTTCGTCCGCCGGATTTTCGGGTTCGGCTTCTTCCGGCTCGGGCTCTTCGTCGGGCTCGGATTCCGGCTCTTTCGGGTCTGTATATATAGTCTCATACTCCGACGATATGTCATCGTCAGAGTATCTGTTTTTATAGTAGGCGATGCTCATCAGAAGCTCATCGTCGTCATCGTAGTCAAGTGCTGTGGAATCGGCGTCCGTGCTCGCTATCAGATCGTCTATGTCGGTTATTTTCCAGATCTTGTCCGGTTCGCCGCTGTCGTGTTCAATCTTCGCCACTTGGTAGAGAACTTTGTCAAGCGGCATGTTGCTCCGCTTATCGGAAGGTTTGTTTTCCACTCATCTCACCCCAATTTATATATGCTTATATGCTGAAAAATCGGATAAAAGTCAGTTTCTATGTTTCGCCGCTTCGAACATGAGGATTCCCGCCGCGACGGAGGCGTTGAGAGAATTTATCTTGCCGCGCATCGGCAGGGAGGCGATGAAGTCGCATTTTTCGCGCACGAGGCGGCCTATGCCCTTGCCCTCGGAGCCGATGACGAGAGCGATGCTGCCGCTGTAGTCGAGGGCGGTGTAATCCGTGCCGTCCATGTCCGCGCCGAATATCCAGACGCCGCGCGATTTGAGCTCGTCTATGGCGGCGGGGAGGTTCGCGACTTTTACTACGGGGACATATTCAATAGCGCCCGCCGAGGTCTTTGCGACTGTGTAGTTGAGGGTCACGGAGTTGCGCTTCGGGATAATTACCCCGTGAACTCCGGCTGCCTCCGCGCTTCTGAGTATGGCGCCGAGGTTGTGCGGGTCTTCAAGTGAGTCACACACGACTATGAACGGGCTTTCGTTCCTGCTCTCGGCGAGGGCAAAAATATCGTCCATCTCGGCGTATTCGTGAGCCGCGGCAAATGCCGCAACGCCTTGATGCGCCGCGCCGTCGCAGAGGCGGTCGAGCCTGCGCTGATCGGCAAATTTGACGGGGATCTTGCGCTCGCGGCAGATGTCGATTATTCTGCCTGCCTGTCCGCCGCGCTGACCCTGTGCAACGGTCACGCTGTCTATCGTTCTGCCGCTTTCGAGAGCCTGAAGCACTGCGTTGCGCCCGACTATGAGCCCCTCTTTATGATCCATTGAATATACCTCTCAGCCAAAAAGTCTCTATATAAGCTTTATTATATCATATACTGTTATAAAACGACAATAGAAATGCTAAAAATTTACGCGGAATATTTTTCCTTTCTGCGCATTGCGATTGAGTTTACTATAAGAATTATGAGCGTGAGGATAAGTGTACCCGTCAGCGCGCCGAGGGTGTCGACTCCGACATCGAAAATGCGGCATGCTCGTCCGGGGACGAAATACTGGTGTATCTCGTCGCTGACTGAATAAAGGGCACTGCAAATGACGGAGATAACGGGCAAAAAACGCCTGCGGCTGAGGAAAAGCGCGCAGCCGATAAGAAATCCGAGCGCCGCATATTCAAAGAAATGCGCGAATTTTCGCACAATGAAGCTGCCGAGCGGCGAGCCGAGAATTTTGGCTAAAATTCCGCGTACATTGTCGCTCATGTCCTTTGACTGGTTGCCGTCACGGCTCGAAAGCCAGAATATGCATCCGGCGCACGCCGCCGCCAATAACCAGAAAAAGACGGCGAGCACGATGCGCACCGTCCGATTTTCGGGGAGTATATATCTGAGTCTGTTTTCCTTTTTCATCTTGTCAGTCCTTCGCCGTTACGAAAACAAAATCAACTGCCGAGCTCTCCGGGTCAACGCTCAGGCCGTTGACGCCCTTCGCCGTTGCAAAATAGCTCGGGGTTATGAACATCGGGAGCACCGCGCCGAGCGAGAGCAGTCTGCCCTCCGCGCTGCGGCAAGCCTTGACGAGCTCAGAGCCGCTCAGCGCCTTGAGGTTTTTGACGGATGCGTCAAACTGCGCGTCGCTGAGTCTGACTATATTATTCGTCCCCTGCGAGGTGAGCGTCGAAAGGAAACCTGCAGCGTCCGTTATGCCCGCGGACATGGAGGTCAGGGCTATCTGATAGTCGCCGTCCTGCACGCGCGAGGAAAGAGTCGCGCTGTCGAGCGCAGTGACTGTAAAATTGACGCTCAGACCGAACACTTTCTGCCAGCCCTGTATCATGCGTCGCATGGCGTTTTCGTGCTCGGGCAGGCAGATTATCTCAAGGCTCAGTTTGCCCGTGAGATCTTTCTGCGCCTGAGCCCAGTATCCGGCGGATCTGTTCATGTCGTAGCCGAGAATGCTGACGGGCTCGCTGCCAAGATCCGCTCCCTCGCCGACAGAGCAGGCGGGCGGGATTACAGAATAAGTTTTTTGCATATCCTCGCTTTCGAGCGTCAGCGAGTTATAGTCTACCGCCGTGCAGAGCGCGCGGCGCAGCGACACATTGGAGAGCGGCGCGTCGGCGCAGTTGAAGCACAGCGCCCAGACGGTGTCGTAGTTCTTTGTTACGGAGAGGTCGGACGAATCGGGCGCAGTCGTGCCGAGCTGGGCGGCGCAGTAAGTGCCGTCGAGCAGGGAAGTGAGCTTCTGCTCGTTGTCGCTGTCGATTACGAGCGACACGCTCGCGGGCTTCGCCGGGAAAGGTCCGGTGTAGTCGTCGTTGTTTTTTATAGTCAGTGCGGAATCGTGCAGCCAATATGAGAGATAGAACGGACCGTTGCACAGGAGCGTCGAATAGTCGAGCCCGTAGCGCCCTTTGGTCGCGTTGAAGAAAGTCTCGTTGCAGGGCATGCATATTGCCTTTGTCAGCAGATCGAGAAAAGCCGATTCGTCAGTTGCGCTTTCGAGCGTTATGCGCAGCTCAAAGTCGCCGACCGCCTGCACGCCGAGCTTGTCGGAGGACATCTTGCCGTTTATTATGCTCTTTGCGTTCTTTATGACGCCGAGGCTCAGCGCTTCGGGCGCACCCGTTGCGGGGGCTACCGCGCGCCTGAGCGCAAAGACAAAATCCGCCGCCGTGACGCGGGAGTCGAAAGTCTTGTCTATGTTGTCGCCGAGTATGGGCTTGAATGCCTTTTTCATTATGACCCAGCGCGCGTCCTCGCGGAGCTTAAATGTATAGGTGAGAGTGGACGCATCATAGCTCCAGCTCTTTGCCGCGGCGGGGGAATACTTGCCATCCGCGTCCTTGCGGACAAGCCCCTCGAAGCAGTTGAGCACAACGGTCTTTGCCTCCGCGCCCTGCGCTATCTGCGGGTCGAGACAATCCGGCTGGGTTGCTATCGGATAGCTCAGCGCCGCGCCCGAGCCGTCCTTGCCGCAGGCGGCGGCTGAGAATATCAGCGCGAGCGAAAGAAATATTGAAGCTATTCTCGTGATTTTTTTCATGCTTTTCCTCCGTATATTAAAAACCGCGGCGTATTTATACAAATTCTGCGGGCGGTCTGAGGCATAATTTTTTTGAGGTGCGCAGCCCCTTTCAGATACATTATATAGTAGCATAAAACCACTCCCGTTATCAACCGTTAATTGCAAAGATTATCCGGCAAATATAATATTGTTCAAAAAATTTTTATTGTTAAAAATATATCTGTATAAATGTTGCAATTTTTTTAAAAATCTGTTACAATTCTTTATCATATCTTACAGATTTTGGAGATTGGAATTATGGACGCTGTTTTATATATCGCGGCGGCTCTTTCGGCTGTCTGCGCCGTGCTGCTTGTGATCATTATAATGAAGCTCAACCGCCCCTCCGCGCAGGATGGGCAGATAAAGGAACTTGAGCATAAAGTCAGCTCGCTCGAGGGTCAGCTGCGCGACGAGTTCGAGCGCAGCCGCAGAGAGAGCGCGGGCAATCAGAAGGACATGCGCTCCGAGCTCACCGAATCGCTCGACAAGATGAACGAGCGTCTCGCACTCATGACCGAGGCGAATTTCAAGCATCAGCAGCAGCTGACGGATATGTTCTCGAAATCACTCGACACTATCCGCCGCAATAACATAGAACAAAACGATAGACAGTCGAGAATTATTGCAGAGACGATAGAGAAAATGCAGCAGAGCAACGAGAAAAAGCTCGATGAGATGCGCGCGACCGTCGACGAGAAGCTCTCCTCGACCCTCACGACCCGACTCGACAGCTCGTTCAAGACAGTTTCCGAGCAGCTCGAAAATGTCTACAAATCGCTCGGCGAGATGAAAGAGCTCTCGACCGGTGTTACAACAAATGTTACGAACTTAAACCGCGTGTTGACGAATGTCAAGGCGCGCGGCACATGGGCGGAAGTCCAGCTCGAGGGCATACTCGACCAGACGATACCCAATATGTATGAGAAAAACTTCGCCACCCGCCCGGGCAGCTCCGAGCGCGTCGAGTTTGCTATACGCATCCCTGCCGGAGACGGCGGCGCGGACGCTTATCTTCCCGTTGACTCGAAGTTTCCGATGGAGGACTATGTGCGCCTCTGCTCCGCCGCGGACAGCGCGGACGCCGAAGAAGTCGCCAAGGCGCGCAAGGCTCTTGAAGACAGAGTCCTGAGCGAAGCAAAGCTCGTCACAAAATACATAAACGTTCCTGCAACGACCCCGTTTGCGATAATGTATCTCGCGACCGAGGGGCTCTATGCCGAAATCGCGTCCTCGCGCACGGGAATAGCCGAGCGCATCCAGCGCGAATATAACATCATGATAGCGGGGCCGACCACGATAACGGCGCTTCTCAACTCCCTCTCTATGGGCTTCAGAGCCGTGGCGATAAACGAGAAGGCGAACGAAGTCCGCCGCCTGCTCTCAGTCGCCAAGGCGCAGTATGAGAAGTTCGGCGATGTGCTCGACAAGGCGAAGAAAAAGATAGACGAGGCGGGGCGCACCCTTGTCGCCGCGCAGGACAGAAACCGTATCATGGCGGGCAAGCTCAAGGGAATCGAGAGCATGGACGCCGCGGAGGCGGACGCATATCTCGGCATAGCCGAGCAGACGGACGGCTCGGAGGATTAAGCATTTTCGTTTTTGTTTAATATAAAACCAGAAAAAAGGAGGAAACGAAATGAAAAACAAAGGAAGACTGGCAAGACGCATCATTGCAGTCATAGTCTGCATGACCCTCGTCCTTGCCGCCCTCCCGACCGGAGTTTTCAGTGCCTTTGCGCAGACCGAAAAGGGCAAGCTCAAAGTCACATCCATCTCCGACATTCACTATTTTGCTGATTCCGAAAAAGGAACCGGGGACACAAAGAACGGATTCAGCGAAGCCTACAACGAATGGAACGACAAAGGTTCCCGTCAGCACAACGAGGTTGACGCGCTCCTGACAGCGGCTCTCGACAAGGCCGCTGAGGAGAAGAGCGACTATGTGTTCCTGCCCGGCGACCTGACCCTCAACGGCGAGCTTGCAGGCCACAAGGCTCTTGCCGCAAAGCTCGAAGCCTTTGAAAAGGAGAGCGGAATACAGGTCATCGTTGTAAACGGCAACCACGATGTCAACAACTATAACGGCGTTACATTCAAAAACGGCGTCAAAGAGTCCGGCGAAGTCACCTCTCCCGAGGCGTTCCGCGAGATCTATAAGAATCTCGGACGCGACCTTGTGACGGACGAAAAAGAAGATGTCTTCACCCCCACCACAGGTCAGGCGGGTCAGCTCTCCTACGCTATAAGCCTCAAGGGCGGCTACAGACTCATCGTCATGGATACCAACAAGTATTCGTCCGATGTCACCGCCAAGGGCGACGATGTTCAGGAGACCGCGGGCAGCATCACCCCCGAGCTCATGCAGTGGGTGCTCAAGCAGTGCGAAAAGGCGAAGAAGAACGGCGAGACCATCATCGGCATGGGTCACCACAACTTCGCGCCGCACATGACCATCGAGCCTGAGCTGTTCTTCGCTTTCGTGCTCGACGATTGGATGGAGTGCGCCGAGACCCTTGCAGACGCGGGTATGCACTTCACCTTCAGCGGACATCTCCACACTCCCGATATAGCCTCCCATGTCAGCGACAACGGCGAGACGCTCTATGATATCGAGACCACATCTCTTTCGGGCTTCCCAAACAAGTTCAGAACAGTCACATTTGACAACACTCAGGACGGCAAGATAATCTGCGATGCGAAGTCCCACGACATTGACGAGGACGGACCCATTGTCGTAAACTTCCCCAACGGCACATCGAAGACCTATGCCCAGCCCTATAAGGACAGCTTCTCGTTCTTCAAGACCTATGGCCCCGGCGATCTCCACAACTTCGCCATGACCATGATCGACAATGCCCTTTCCGGCATCTTCGAGGACATTCAGAAGGCAGGCGGACTCTATGCATATCTCGAGGCTTCGGGAATCGACCTTGAGAAGATAATCATCGACGCGCTCGGCACGAACGGCTTCGAGGTCGGCAGCGTTGAGATATTTACGGTCAGCAGCAACATTATGAGCTTCATCAAGGATCTGTGCACGCAGGTCGACGAGGCTTATATCAATAACCCCGACCATGTTATGGAGGTCATTGACGGCGTAGTCACAAAGGCTCTCAACTATCAGGTCTCTGATTATAAATGCACAAAGTTCTATGAGGCTATGGGCATGGAGAGCAAGAACGAGAAGGGTACCTTTGAGGATGCCGCTTACACCGTTCTTTACACTCTTTACAACGCCAACGAGGATATCAGCGACGACAAGTTCATGAACGATGTCCTTGATTACTTCGAGAACAGAGACGGCGCAAAGGAACTCATCAACTTCCTTATCGACACCCTGCTTAACGATGTCGTCGAGGGTGAGATCCTTTCGACCCTCCAGTTCAACCCCGGCAAGCTCTTCCCCGCCGGTTCTGTCACCAGCCCCATAGGCGTTATGACCGACATCTTCATGAATATAATCTTCCGCGGCAACCCGAGCTATGAGAACGTTATCTACAGCGTGCTCAACCTCCTGCCCGAGAAGTACAGCAGCCTGCGCAATATACTCAACACCGTCGTTATGGATGAGTATATGACTCAGAGCCAGTATGACAGCATCGGCTACACTGTCGGCAGAATGCTTCGCAGCCTCGTTGAGGACACGAATCCTGCCGAGAAGTCCGACCTCGATGTGACTCTCGTCTATGACGGTCCCGTCGAGCCCGAGGTCACGCAGGACAATATGCGCCTGCCCTCGAATATAGGCACAACTTTCACCGGCGACGCATCGACCGAGAGAAGCATCAACTGGTATACAAAGTACAGCCTCAAAAATTCCGACATTCAGATAGCCGAGTATTCGGAGAACCCGACCTTCACCGATAAGCTTCCCAAGGGAGTCAAGGTCAGCACGGCCTCCGAGCTCGTCAAGAGGGAGTATCCCGGCGTCGATCTCGGCATTATCGGCTTCATCTCCTACGGCATCAATGTCAACCGCCACACCGCGACCATAACCGGTCTCAAGCCCGGCACCAAATACTGCTACAGAGTCGGCGATGCAAAGTACGGCTGGTGGAGCGGTACGGGTATAATCGAGACCGCGGACAATTCCGATTCCTTCACCTTCTTCCATGTCAGCGACGAGCAGTCGCAGAACGCTGTTCAGTACGGCACATGGGGCAAGGTAGTCGATACCGCGCTCAAGATGTTCCCCGAGGGCAAGTTCTTTGCCAGCGCGGGCGACCAGGTCGATTACACCAAGCACTTCAAACAGTGGCAGTGGTTCTTCAATGCCTCCGAAAACATCAAGAGCACCGCTATCATGCCCGCAGCGGGCAACCACGAGAAGAGCGGGTATATGCTCGACCAGAACTTTGTCCTGCCCAAGACAGTCGATCAGGACAGAGAGAGCGGCGTGTTCTATTCCTATGATTACAACAACGCTCACTTCATCGTCCTCAACACCAACAATCTCAGCGACTCCAAGGCACTCAGCGACGATCAGCTCGCATGGCTCAAGGCGGACGCCCAGGCAAGCGACGCTCAGTGGAAGATAGTCGTTCTCCACAAGGCGCTCTATTCCAACGGCTCGCACTATGATGACAAGGATGTCAAGGCTATGCGTAAGCAGCTCTGCGGACTCATGCCCGACCTCGGCATCGACATCGTCCTCCAGGGTCACGACCATGTCTACCTGCGCACCGATGTCATGGACAACAACGAGGTTGTCAAGGCAGAGGAGCAGAAGATAACCTTCGGCGGCAGAGAGTACACCGCCAAGCTCAATCCCGAGGGCACCGTCTATGTCATCAGCGCATGCGCGGGTGTCAAGGACTACCAGACCAAGGATGTCAAGGATACCGACAAGCTCTTCCCGAGAGCCGAGGCTATCTACGATGCCCACAGCGCAGTGTTCTCCGCGATTACTATTGACGGCAGCAAGCTCTACTTCGACGCATATATGCTCGACGATGAGGCAAAGGACGGCGCAACGAGGATCGACTCTTTCGCGCTCTCAAAGGCAGAGAAGGAAGAGCCCGAGAATCCCGAAAAGCCCGAGAATCCCGAAAAGCCCGAGAAGCCCGGTCTTCCCGACCTGCCCGAGCTTCCCGAAATCCCCGGTCTGCCCCATTGGCCCGGAAAGCCCGAGAAGCCGGAAGAGCCCTCAGACCCGTCGAATCCGAGCGAGCCGCTCGATCCCTCCGATCCCGCGAGCCCGATAGTCCCCTCGACGAAGCCCGATACAAATAAGCCCGACAGCGACAGCAAAGTGCCGAACACCGGTGCGGCAGCTCCCGTAATGCTCATTGCATTCGCAGGCGCGGCATTCGTTATCGGCTGCTCTGCAAAGAGGAAAAAAGAGGACTGATAACAGCTCTCTGATATAAAACTATAAAGACGCCCGGAGAGTTCAGACGCTCTTCGGGCGTTTCTCTATAGATTTTCACGCGTGCTTCTGCTACAATAAATTCAAAAATCACCGGAGACGATATTATGTTCAGACCTGTTCGCAGAATTAAAAACGCTCTCGGCGAAGAAGCGACAAAAGAAATTTTGCGCTCCGCTCGCCGCGGAGTGCTCGCAGTCAACGGCGACGGCGGATATCCTTACGCGATACCGATAAACTATCTCTATGACGGAGAGGCGGGAAAGATATATTTCCACGGCGCAAAAGTGGGTCACAAGGCGGACTCGATAAATAAATGCGATAAAGTGTGCTTCACGGCTTACGGGGATGAGATTATCCGTGAAGAGGCGTGGGCGCCGTTCATGCGCAGCGCCGTCGTGTTCGGCAGGTGCCGCGTCATTGAAGACCGCGCTCAGACGCTGATTTTGGTCAAACGCCTCGCGATGAAATATTATCCCGACGAGCGCCTTGCGGATGAGGAAATCGCCGCTTCGGGAAAGGCTGTGCGGATGTATGAAATAGATATAGAGCACATGAGCGGCAAGGAAATTCAGGAGCAATGATTTTTTATACAAAGAAAGCGTCGGAAATTTTTGTACTTTAGTACACTTTTTTGTCGTTTATCGCTTGACTATTACCGATATAAAAAGTATAATAAAAGAGCTAATGCAAATAAATTGGAGGTAAACAAAATGAAGGTATTTATGATTGGCGGCACCGGTCTTCTCGGCAGCGCCGCAGCACGTATTTTCATTGACAGAGGCCACAGCGTCAAGTCTGTTGCTCTTCCGCCCCTTCCCGAAGGAGCTCCCATCCCCGAGGAGATGGAGATCGTAATGTGCAACATCTACGAGAAGACCGATGACGAGATAAAAGAGCTCATGGCCGGCTGCGACTGCTTCGTTTTCGCCGCAGGCGTCGACGAGAGAGTCGAGTTCCCCGCACCCGTTTACGATGCTTACTACAAGTACAACATCGCTCCCCTCAAGAGACTTCTTCCCATCTGCAAGGAGCTCGGTTACAAGAAGGCCGTTATCCTCGGCTCTTACTTCTCCTACCTTGCCAAAGAGCGTCCGGATATGAAGCTCTGCGAGAAGCACCCCTATATCAGAAGCCGTATCGACCAGGAGAACGTCGCTTTCTCCTATGCCGATGACAACTTCGATGTTGCCGTTCTCGAGCTGCCCTACATCTTCGGCACTCAGCCCGGCAGAAAGCCCGTTTGGGTTATCCTTATCGAGCAGATCAAGAGAATGGATAAGCTTCCCTGCACCCTCTATCCCAGAGGCGGTACAGCAATGCTTACAGTCCGCCAGGTCGGTGAGTCCATCGTCGGCGCGGCTGAGCGCAGCACCGGTGCAAAGGCATGGCCCATCAGCTGTTACAATATGAAGTGGGCTCCGTTCCTCAAGATAGTCTACGCCGCAAGAGGCATGGGCGATAACAGAAAGATCATCGGCATCCCGCCGTGGATGATGAGAATGGGACTCAAGGGCGTTGTCAAGGAGTATGCCGAGAAGGGCATCGACAGCGGTATCAATCCCATGGGTCTTCCGGATATCATGGATCTTGATCTCTTCATGCCCACTGATTATGCTTACAAAGAGCTCGGTGTTACTGAGGACGACATCAAGGCTGCTATCACCGATTCTATCAAGGTCAGCGTTGCTTCCTATGAGGGTAAGGTTAAGCTCCTTGAGATGAAGGGCGAATAATCAAAACATACACTCATTTTCGGCGGAACTTTTATGTTCCGCCGAAATAGTGCTTTTTAGAAGCTTTTATATTCCTGCCGTATTTGGCGGCGGCGCGGTCGTTTGACGGGGGTTTTTTCGTCAGGACGCACAAAGATTCGCTCTTGTTTTTTGTGCGCGCTGACGGAAAAACGACCATCCGCAGACCGCTTTCAACTTTTATCATCACAAATTTTTCAGGAATGGGTGAATTCTTTTGGCAAAGAGAGAAGACGTAAGAAATATAGCCATAATAGCGCACGTCGACCACGGCAAGACTACCCTCGTCGACGAGATGCTCAAGCAGAGCGGCATATTCAGAGCCAACGAGCAGGTTCAGGACAGAGTCATGGACTCCAACGACCTTGAGCGTGAGCGCGGAATAACAATACTTTCAAAGAACACCGCCGTCCATTATAACGGTGTGAAAATCAATATCGTTGACACTCCCGGCCATGCCGATTTCGGCGGCGAGGTCGAGCGCATACTCATGATGGTCGACGGCGTGCTTCTGCTCGTTGATGCGTTCGAGGGCTGCATGCCCCAGACGCGCTTCGTCCTCAAAAAGGCTCTTGCGCTCAAGAAGAAAGTCCTCGTTGTTATCAATAAGGTCGACAGACCCAACGCGCGCCCCGCAGAAGTCGTTGACGAGGTCATTGACCTGTTCATCGACCTCGGCGCCGAGGAGGATCAGCTCGACTTCCCCGTTGTCTACGCTTCGGCAAGAGACGGCTATTCCTCGCTCGATCCCAATGTCCGCTCGGGTGATATGCGTCCGCTGCTCGACTCAATTCTCGAGCATATCGAAGCACCCGACGGCGACGTCGATGCCCCGCTTCAGATACTCTTCACGAGCCTTGACTACGATGATTATATCGGCAGAATAGGCGTCGGCAGAGTTGAGCGCGGCAGGGTCAAGAAGAACGAGCCGATAGTGCTCTGCAAAACGGACGGCACTCAGGAGAATGTCAGGGTGTCGCGCCTCTATCAGTTTGAGGGACTCTCGCGTGTCGAGGTCGATTCCGCCGCTGCGGGCGATATCGTCTGCATCTCCGGTATCAGCGACATAAATATCGGCGAGACCGCCTGCTCCCCGGACTGCATCGAGCCGATGCCTTTCATAAAAATAGACGAGCCCACAATATCCATGAACTTCATGGTCAACGACAGCCCGTTCGCGGGCCGCGAGGGCAAGTTCGTTACCTCGAGAAATATCAGAGACCGCCTGTTCAAGGAGGTCGAGACGAACGTCAGCATGCGCGTTGAAGAGACTGATTCGACCGATACTTTCAAAGTCTCCGGACGCGGCGAGCTGCATCTGTCAATTCTCATTGAGACCATGCGCCGTCAGGGCTATGAGTTCCAGGTTTCGCGCCCGAAGGTCATTCTCAAAGAGATAAACGGCAAGACCTGCGAGCCTATGGAGCTGCTCATAGTCGAAGTTCCCGAGCAGTATGTCGGCGCTGTTATAGAGAAGCTCGGCTCCCGCAAGGGCGAGCTTGTCAACATGGGCACGCGCGACGGCGGCGCAACTCATCTTGAGTTCCGCATCCCGTCGAGAGGACTCATCGGCTACCGCGCCGAGTTCCTCACAGACACCAACGGCAACGGCATCATGAACCAGGTGTTCGACGGCTATGAGCCCTACAAAGGCGAGATAGTCACCCGTGAGCGCGGCTCTATAGTCGTTCACGAGACCGGCGTGAGCACCGCATACGGTCTGTTCAACACTCAGGACAGAGGCAGGCTGTTCATTCCCGCAGGCGTCGAGGTCTACGAGGGTATGATAGTCGGCGAATGTGCCAAGAATGAAGACATAGTCTGCAATATCTGCAAGAGCAAGCATCTGACCAACACCCGTGCATCGGGCTCCGACGACGCGCTGCGCCTCGTGCCCTATACGGAGATGAGCCTCGAGCAGTGCATGGAATTCATAAAGGACGACGAACTGCTTGAAGTCACGCCCAAGTCGCTCAGACTCAGAAAGCGCATTCTTTCGAAAGAAAAGAGACTCAAGCAGCAGTTCAGAGGCAAGTAATCTGAAAGGGGAGACAGGAATGACACAGCGCCGATCGGTTGCTCTGGGCAGCTTTGACGGACTCCATCGGGGTCACAGGGCTGTGCTCGACCTCGCTCTCTCGTTTGAAAAAGACGGCTTCGAGCCGTGCGCCCTCGTCTTTGACGAGCACCCGCTGAAAGTTGTCGGTGCTGGAGCTCCCCCGGAGCTGATGACCCCGCAGGCGCGCGACGAAATGCTCGAAAGCCTCGGTATAACCGTCAAAAAGATATCGTTCGGGCGCATCGCCGATATGTCGGCGGAGCAGTTCGTCAACGATATTTTGATAGGCGAGCTGAACGCAGGTGCTGTCTGCTGCGGATATAATTACCGCTTCGCAAAGAGCGCCGCCGCGGATTCCCGCGACCTCGAAGAGCTCTGCAGGGCGCATGGAATTTTATGCGCCGTGGCGGAGCGCACCGACTATAACGGTGCGGCGATAAGCTCGACGAGGATAAGAAACGCGCTCGCCGAGGGCAACATTGAAGACGCAAACGCCATGCTCGGGCGCGAATTTTCCTATAAATTCATCGTAGTCAGCGGCGACAGGCGCGGCAGGTTGATAGGCGCGCCGACGATAAATCAGCATTTCCCCGAGGGCTTCATCGTCCCGAAGTTCGGCGTATATGCTTCGGCAGTGCCGATAGACGGAGAACTGCATGCGGCGGTTACGAACATCGGACGCCGCCCGTCGTTCACCTGCGACGATCTGCGCAGCGAGACCTGTATAACCGACTTCTCCGGCGACCTCTACGGAAAAAATGTCGAGGTAAAATTGCTCAGATATATCCGCCCCGAAAGGGTCTTTGATTCGCTCGATTCGCTCGGCGACCAGATAGCCGCCGACGCGCAGACGGCGAAAGAGATTTTTAACAGCATAGAAAAATAATAACCGCAGCCGCCCGAGGATTGATCCCCGGGCGGCTGTTTTTCGATATTGGCTCCCCTGTAAGAGAACCGGCGCGGAATGAGCCGAGACTGAGGGGTTTGTTTCGCTTCGCTCAAAGTAATAAGTAAAAGTGAGTAGTGAAAAAGTGCGCAATGCGGGCAGATATAATCGCCCGCGAAATCTGTACAATTTTATTGGCGCGGAATTTGTAGGGTGCGGCGACTCGACGCACCGATGCCGCGAAAGCGGCACGAAATCTTTATAAACATTTATCCTACCACATAGTGACGAATATCATAACCCGCGAAATTCGCACGGATTTATTGGTACACAACCCCGCACCCCAAATTCAATATGGAAAACACCTGCGCGGCATGATATAATCGATGTGTAAAAGCATTTTGACACGGAAAATGCGCAGATGTAAAACGCTTTTGATAGACACACGACTGTTTTTTGCGTAAACTGAAAGCGAAAAAAGGAGGCGCGGCAGATGGATATCGGGAAGAAGCTCAGGGACGCGAGAAACGCGGCTAAATTGACTCAGGAGAGCGCGGCGGAGTCGCTCGGCGTGAGCCGCCAGACCGTATCGAATTGGGAGACGGGCAAGACCTATCCCGATATAGTGAGCGTCATAAGAATGAGCGGTCTCTATTCCGTCAGCCTCGACTGCCTGCTGAAGGAGGAAAAAACCGTGTCAAACAATCTCAACTATCTCAACTATCTCGAAGAGAGCACGAACGTCGTCAAGAGCCGCCGCAGACTCGGAAAGCTCGTGCTCGTCGCCGCATATCTCGTCATATGGGCGGTGTCGGTCGCGTTTTTCTGGCTCGCCGTCTCCGGGTCGGACGCGGGCGCGTACGCCGTGCTCGTTATATGGGGCGCAATCCCGCTGACCACATTCGTCATCTCGCTGCTTATAGGCGCAAACGGCTATTGGGGCAGAAGAAAATGGTGGGCGGTGCCTATCCTCGCTCTTATGTACACTCTCATTCCGTTTCTGACCTTCACCCTCGCCAACGCCGCTTCAACGGGCGTTTCCGCAGGCGATATAGCGGTGAACCTCGACGATTTAATCACCTTGCCCATAGGTGCGGCCGTCTCCGCCGTCGGTCTTGCTATAGGCACGGGCATAGAGAAGCTCCGGGCGCGCAAAAAGCGCGAGGATTAAACCGCCGCCTCGGAATATGTAAAAATAAAGTTTTTTGCCGAAGTCGACAGAGACTCCGGCTCTTTTTATCTTGAGGAAAGGATGAAAGAATGTTATACTTGGAACAAAGGGGGGTGAAGATATGCGCAGCGAAAAAGAGATGCTCGATTTAATTATCCGCACCGCCCGAGAGGATGAGCGGATAATCGCCGCATATCTCGAGGGCTCTCGGGTCGACCCGAACGCTCAAAAAGATATTTTCCGGGACTACGACGTTGAATATATAGTCAGGGACACGGCGCCCTTTATCGCAGACAAATCATGGATAGACCGCTTCGGCGAGCGGCTGTTCATGCAATATCCCGACGACTGTCCGTTTGAGAAGTCAGATACAAAAAACTGCTACGGCTGGCTCATTCGGTTTTCGGACGGCAACAGGCTCGACCTCCATGTCTGCACGCCGGAGCACGCGCTGAAAAATATTGACATCTGCCGCGTGCTTGTTGACAAAGAGAATATTATCCCGCAGGATATCGGCAAGGATACGACTGTTTTCAATGTGAAAAAGCCGACGCAGGCGGAGTTCTCCGCCGTGTGCAACGAGTTTTGGTGGTGCCTCGACAATGTTGCAAAGGGCTTGTGGCGCGGCGAGCTGAGCTATACGCTCGAAATGATGGATTTCAACATCCGTCCGCAGCTGCGGCAGATGCTCGACTGGCTCACGGGCGCGGAAAACGGATTCACGATAAGCACCGGGAAATCGTCAAAATATATGGCGCGCTTCCTGCCCGAGGAGATATGCTCCCGTTATCTTTCGACATATTGCGCCGCACGGGCGAATGAAATATGGGACGCGGTCGGCGTGATGACCGAGCTCTTTGACGAGACCGCGCGAAAAACCTCCGCCATGCTCGATTATTGCTATAACGAACGCGAGGCGGCTGCCTGCATCGGCTATCTCGATCATGTGAGAAACCTGCCGCAGGACGCTTTTGAGATATACTGAAAGGAAAACGCTATGAGAAGATTTCTGAAATTCTTTGCCCGTCTCTCAGCTCTTTTGCTCGGGCTTTCGCTGTGCATCTCGCCGCTCAGGGGCTTTGCCGCTTATAATTTTGAATACGAGCAGGCGGTCGGTAATCCGCTCAAAGGCTTCATGCCGTTTTATAAACAGGGCGGCGCCGCCGACAGCGTGCCTTACAGTATGGAGTGGTTCTATGTTCCGCTCTCCGCGCTCATGTCCGACAGCGGCGAATACACTATCCGCGAGGGGCTTGAGCCGTATCTTGAAGAGATATCGGCGCGCGGAAATCAGGCGGTTTTCAGAGTCTATCTCGACTATCCCGGATCGAGTATCGGCGAAAAAGCCGTGCCGCAGTTCATCTGGGATATGGGTATAAAAAAAGAGCACTACGACGAATACGGCGGAGGCTGGTGCCCCGACTATTCGGACGGCAGGCTCATTGATATCCTCTGCGATTTTGTGCGCGAGCTGGCACGTGAATACGACGGCGACCGCCGCATAGCCTATATCACAACAGGGCTTCTCGGTCACTGGGGCGAGTGGCATGTCTGCCTGCCGGAGCTCGAAGCTTCAAAAGAGCAGAAAGCAAAAATTATCTCCGCATTTGCGGAAAATTTCAAGACTACGCGCATTCTGACCCGCTATCCCGGGACTCCCGGCACTACGCGCGGCGGCAATGTCGGCTTCCACGACGATTCTTTCACCCACTCGACACTCTACGGCGAGAGCTGGTATTTTATGTCCAAGATGAAAAAGGCGCATCAGACCGGGGCCTGGAAAAATCAGCCAATCGGCGGCGAGTTCCGCCCGGAGGGGCAGTCGGCGTTCTTGTCCGGCGTGCCGCTCGACGGATATCAGGACTACTCCGAGTGCGTCAATGTGACCCATTGCTCGTGGCTGATGATGGCGGGCGCGTTTGAAGAAAATCTCGGCGCGGACGAAATCGAGCGCGCCAAAACAGCTTCGGCGGCTCTCGGCTATGATTTTACTGTCACAGACGCGAGAGTGATGAAAATTTTCGGCAAAATTTATGCTTTTGTCACGATAAAAAATACGGGCGTCGCCCCGATATACTATGACCTCGGCGTGTCTTTCGGCGTCGGAAACGAGAAAAATGCGCAGTGGACTAAAGCGGAAAATCAAAAGCTCTGCCGCCTCATGCCCGGAAAGAGTGCAGTATTCTCGGCGCAGATAAGCATAGACGACGGGCAGTCGCTCTTCGTCCGCATAGAAGCGCCGCTCGAAAACGGCAAGCCGATACGCTTCTCCAACTCGTCCGAGCTGCAGCGCGCCGACGGGTCGCTCGAGCTCGGGAACATGATGAGGTTTTGATATGGAGAAAAAATACAAGGTCTTTTATCAGGGCTCGCTCTACGGCCACTTCGGTCGCGACCGCGCGGGAAAGGAAATCGAAATCAATAAAAGCTTTCTTTGGGGAGGCGAAAGCTGGCTCGTGCCGTCTGTCTATGTTTGCGGCAAGGGGCTTGTTGCGGACATTCTCAAAAGTGTGAGCGTCGAGGATTTTCGCGCGTTCGCCGAAAAATTCGGACTCGATGAAAACAGCGATTGTGACGGCTTTTCAGACGAACAGCAGGCTGAAATAGAAGCTGAAAATCCGCTGAACAGCGATATCTTCGCCTCAATTCAGTTCGGCGGCAGAAAAAGCGACATGGAGTTTTCAAGCTCCGATTGCTGGAATCCGCTTTTCCCCGACAGCGGTGATGCGGCGGAAGCTCTGCTCGACAGATACGGGCTCGATAAATCTTTTTGCTGGCTTGCAGTGAGGATGAGTATCCCGTGGCGCGGCAGAAAACCGAAAAAATCAGATTCCCTGACCCTGCAACTTCGTGCGGAAAAGATACCCGTCCCGGGAGCGCATTTCAAGGCGAATTGCCCCGGCGACAAGACAGAATTTATAAATCCCGTGACCGGAAAAAAGCATACGCTGACGGTTACGGCTGTCGAACAGCAGAAGTTTTCAAAGCTGCTGCATATCGGCGAAAAAGAACCGCCGCTGTGTACAATAATAAATTATGATATCTCGCCGGAAATTCCGAGGGATGAGATATCCGTAAATGACCGTTCAAAGCCGGAAAAACCGCGCGGGATTCTCGCGCCCCGCGGCAAAGCGGCGTCGGCAATAGGCATTATCGGCGGCGCGGACGGACCGACCGTCATCGTCACATCATCGGCGAGCGGGCGAACTGCTTGCTCGTCACTGTATTATGAGCCGGAATATGAGCCGGATTGGTGCATGGTGTTTTATAAGAATCCGAAAGATGATATTGAATTTGAACTGATATAAAAAAACGGGACTGCGGATAGCAGTCCCGTTAAGTTTATTCCGGAAGCGAATCCATGTAGTTTTTATAGTGGGCAAAGACTATGCCCGGCTCCTGAAGGTCGGGGTTCCAGCGCTTGACCCACTCGAGGGAGAAGAAGCCGTCGAAGCCGGCTCTGTCGAGCAGGGTTACTGCATCCGCAACGGGCACATCGCCGTAGCCCATCATGCGGTATTCGACCCTTGAGCCGCGCATAACGGAGTCTTTCAAATGGACGTGCTTTATATAGGTGCCCAGCGCCGCAAAGGTCTCTACAGGGCTCTCGCTGCCGAAACGCACCGTGTGATGGACATCCCAGAGCACACCGCAGTTGTCGCTTCCGGCTCTGTCGAGGAAAGCGAGCATCGCTTTTGAGCTCGAGAGGTCGCCGTTGGTCTCTATCAGCGGAGTGACGCCTCTCTTCGCGCCGTACTCGCACAGCTGGCGGTAGAGCCCTGCGCCGAGCGTGAAATCGCCGACGGTGATGTGCGGCTCGCCCGTGCCCATGACACGGATATATTTTACTCCGAGCTTTCTCGCAAGGTCAATGTAGCCGCACGCCTCGAGGAACGAGTCCTGCGCCCTGTCGCGCACGGCGAGCGTTGCACCCGAGGTCAGAGAGGGAATGACAAGCCCAGTCTGAGCGATTTTTTCTTTCGTTTGCTCGATTTCGGCGTCCGAAAACTCGGGGATTTCAAGCGCGTTTATCTTGTCGCCTATACCCCTTATCTCCACGCCGCCGAAGCCTAAATCCTTGGCAGTCGCAACTATTTCTTTCAGCGTCCAGCGCGGACAGCCGAGGGTTGAAAATGATAGTTTCATCGTAACAGATCCTTTCGTAATATTCTTTTACGCAGTTTCTATTGAGTCGTCGCTCTGAAGCGAATATTTTTCGACCGCCATGTCGCGCAGAACGAATTTCTGGATTTTTCCGCTCGCGGTCATCGGGAATTCGTCCATTATCCAGACATATTTCGGGATCTTGAAGAACGCGACATTCTCCTTGTAGTAGGCCTTTATCTCCTCCTCGGTCATGTCCTCGCCCTCTTTGAGGATGACGCAGGCGCAGACCTCCTCGCCGTATTTCTTGCTCGGCACGCCGATGACCTGAACATCCTTGACGCGGTCATTATGATAGAGGCACTCCTCGAGCTCCTTGGGATATATATTCTCGCCGCCGCGGATTATCATATCCTTGAGCCTGCCGGTGACCTTGTAGTAGCCGTTCTCGTCACAGACGGCGAGGTCGCCGAAGTGGAGCCAGCCGTCCTTGTCTATCGCCTGAGCGGTGGCTTCGGGCATCTTGTAGTAGCCTTTCATTATGTTGTAGCCGCGCGCGCAGAATTCGCCTATCTCGCCCGCGGGCAGAGTCTCGCCCGTGTTCGGGTCAACTATCTTGCATTCGACTCCCGGGAATGCCTTGCCGACCGTTGCGCAGCGCGTCTCGAGGGAATCCTCCGTCGTTGTCATCGTGCAGCCGGGCGCCGCCTCGGTCTGACCGAAAACGATGACGATATCGTGCATATTCATCTTCTCGCTGACATCGTACATAGTCTTTATCGGGCATGGCGAGCCCGCCATTATGCCGGTTCGCATATGCGAAAAATCATATTTGTCGAAGTCCGGGTGCTCGAGCATAGCGATGAACATCGTCGGCACGCCGTGGACTGCGGTGCAGTGCTTTGTCACAAGCGCATCCATGACCTTTTTGGCGTTGAACATATCAATCGGCACAAAGGGCGTTCCGTGGGATATGCAGGACATGAGCGCGAGCACCATGCCGAAGCAGTGGAAGAACGGAACCGTGATGCACAGCCTGTCGTCGTGGGTGAACTTCATGCCGTCGCCTATCGTCTGGCCGTTATTGAGTATATTATAGTGGGTGAGCATAACGCCCTTGGGGAAGCCGGTCGTGCCGGAGGTATACTGAATATTGACGACCTCGTGGCAGTCGCACGAGTCGCGCACCGCCTCAAACTCCTCGACCGGAGTCTGCTCGGCGAGAGTATAGAGATCTTTCCAGTCGACCATGCCCGCCGGGCACTCGCCCTCACCCGCGTAGATAACGCTCTTTAAAAGGGGCAGTCTGCGGCTCTTGAGCTTGCCGGGCTCGCAGCTTTCAAGCTCCGGGCACAGCTCGTTTATTATATCGATATAGCTCGTGCCCTTGTAGCCGTCAATGAGGACAATAGCCTCGGAGTCGGACTGCTTGAGCTGATAATCGAGCTCGAAAACTTTATAGCTGGTGTTGACGGTAACAAGTATACCGCCCATTTTTGCACTGCCGAAAAAGGTTAGCAGCCATGCGGGCACGTTTGTGCCCCAGATGGAAATGTGTGAACCCTTTTTAAGGCCTAGTGCCATGAAGCCTCTGGCTATCGTCTCACACTCGTCGTTGAACTCTTTCCATGTTCTGGAGTAGTCCCTGTCAGTGTAGTCGATCATGTTGTCGTCCGGGTACTTTGCCGCCATATCGGCGATCTGCTGACCCAGAGTCTTTTCAAGAAACTTCTGCTGCATTGAAATCGATCCTTTCTTCAAAAATTCGGCTCGTGCCGTTAAGTATATTTCAACCGCTCAAGCGGCGATTGGCTCAATAGGTGTGGTCACAGATTTCGTTTATCTTGTCGCGCAGGGCAATAAAATCCTCGAACGCCGCGGGCTTTTGATTGGGGTTGCGGAGCAGAGCCGCCGGATGGAAAGTGCCCATATAGAGTATACCGTTGCGGTCATAGAAGAGCCCGTGCTCTTTTGTGACGCGAAAATCCTTCGAGATATATCTCTGGGCGGATATCCTGCCGACGCAGACGATTATCTTCGGGCGCATCAGGGCTATCTGGCTGTCGAGCCATGCGGAGCACGCCTCCTGCTCCTCGGGCAGGGGATCGCGGTTCTGCGGCGGGCGGCACTTGACGGTGTTCGCGATATAGATATTCCTGTCCCTGAACAGGTCAACGGTCGCCATTAACTTGTCGAGCAGCTGACCGCTGCGCCCGACGAACGGCTCGCCTTTGAGATCCTCCTGCTGACCGGGTCCTTCGCCGATAAACATGACCTCCGCGTCCTCTTTGCCGACGCCGAAAACGACATTTGTGCGCGTTTGGCACAGACCGCACTTGCGGCAGTTCAGGCACTCCTGCCTGAGTTCTTCCCAGGTAGCCATGGGCAAGCCTCCGTTTCATGTGATTATTTAGTAATTATAGCGTAGATTGTGCGGAATTAATATTTATACGGGAATAATTCTTCTTTTAAAGCCAAACAAGTATAAATTTTTTCTTTCGCATTGCAACATCCCGCGCGGATTTGTGGAAAAAATCGCAGGCGAAAAGCAGCGATTCACCTCAAATCGGGAGCTGAAACCACGGGCTCTCGGCAGCAGACGCCGATAATTTCTCAAAAAATGCAGAAAATTCACAAATTCATGCTATACTGACCGTCGGGAGGGATGTCCGATGACTGCAAAAAAGAAAAAGCCGATAATCGCCCTCGCGGTCGTCTCGGCTCTGCTTACGGCGTTGATTCTTTGGATAATTTGGGGCAACACGGCGCTGCAGCTCAACAAATACACGGTTTCGAGCGAGCGGCTGCCCCGAGCGTTTGACGGCTGCAAAATCGCGCATATTTCGGATCTGCACAACACCGAAATCGGCAAAAACAACGAAACTCTTCTTAATATGCTGAGAGAGGCGAAGCCCGATATTATTGCTATAACGGGAGATTTGATAGATTCCCGAAAAACCGACGTTGCCGCGGCACTGCACTTTGCGGGCGAAGCGGTCAAAATCGCGCCCTGCTACTATGTCACCGGCAATCACGAGGCGAGGGCATCGGAATATGACGCTTTAAAGACCAGCTTAATAAAGCTCGGTGTAACCGTGCTCGAAAACGAAAAGACGGAAGTGGAGAGAGATGGCGAAAAAATCACTCTTATCGGTGTAGAGGACCCGAGCTTCAGCTCCGACTACTTATTCCATGACGAAGAGGCGATAATGGAGTCGCAGCTGAAAGCGCTTGTTGACAAGGATGACGGCTTTACTTTATTGCTTTCCCACCGACCGGAGCTGTTTGAGATTTACGTAACCTGCAATGCGGACCTTGTCCTGAGCGGGCATGCGCACGGCGGTCAGTTCCGCCTGCCGTTTATAGGAGGTCTGGCGGCTCCGAATCAGGGGCTGTTTCCGAAATATGACGCGGGACTGTTTTCCGAGGGAAAAACGAAAATGCTTGTCAGCCGCGGCATAGGCAACAGCATTTTCCCGTTTCGCGTCAACAACAGGCCGGAGATTATTTTAATAGAATTGCAGACGGACGGAGCTTGACTTTGTCCGTTTTTTTTGCCGAGCTTTTTGCAGAGCACGACAACCCGCCGCGCAATCGGCGCGATTTTGTGGCAAAACAGCCGCAGCAATAAATCTGCTGCGGCTGCCGTTCTCGCTTATTGACTTTTTATTTCTTTCCGCGTCTTTTCCTCTTCGGTGCGGAAGCTCCCGAACAGAGAATATAATCGGGTTTGAAGAAGATGCGGACTATTTTCGGGTTCAGCGTGTCCGCGTGCCGACCGGCGTAGATGCTTCCCGGTATGATGCTCAGCAGGAAGAGCATGAGCGCCGAGAAAAGCGCGATGATTTTCGGGCGCTCCTCTTTTGTGTGGCGTGCGCGGACTTCGCACTCCTTCTCCTGCGTTACGAACATCTCGTTCGCTGCGCCCCGGGCGTAATATACTCTGTAATAGTCGGGGTCGTGTCTCGGGCTGACCGACTGATAGCCGAGCTTCAAAACGCCGCCGTTTTTGTATTTTGCAAGAAAAGCGTCCACATCAGGGAGCACTTCGTCGTAGTGGGCTATTTTGTAGTCCATGTCGCCGCCGGTGCGCAGCCACAGCTCGTTGCCATATACCTCACAGCTGTTGAACGCGACGGTGGAATAACGAAGATCGGTTTCCGGCGTCTGCGGACTGAACTCAACGAACAGCATTATACCGAAAAGCAGAGCGGCGCCGATCGCAATTATTATGTAAACCGCGATGAATTCGCCGGGATTTGCGATGTTGCCGTTGAACAGATCTTTCTTTTTTGCCGCCCGGAGCAGCGGAATGTTTTTATGTTTCAGCTCGCGGTGACGCTTGAGAGCAAATTCGATAAATTCCTTTTTGCCGACCGCCATGCGGTCAATAGCGATTTTTTTGTCGCCGATATATATCTTGACATCCGTGTTTCTGCCATAGCCCATTATTCCGCTTATGTCGCCGTAGCTATAGGTGCGCTTGACTCCCCAGAGGTTGCTGCTGACGAATTTGTCGGCGCTGTAATATATCCGTTGGTTGAAATATCCGATGATGAGAAAAATCCCGAGCAGGGCTAAAATCGAAAATATTACGGCGGGGATTATCTCTTTAAACCGCAGAGAAAAATATATACCAACGCCCATCGCGATAATGTCGAATATCCCGACACCGAGAAATACTTTCGGCATCGTGACGCGGCCGGGTTTTGAATTCTCACTCTCCGCGATAGCCATTATCGATTGCACAGCGGCTCTTGAGTTGTAAGTAGACATAAAATCCTCCGAATTTTCAGTATGTCTATTGTACACGGCGGGCGCGGATTTTGCAACAGATTTCAGAGCGGGCATAATTTGCCGTCGGCTGTTGACAAATGCGCTGTATTGGATTATAATACTTCAAAAATGAACTGTCTAAATTTGAAGTGAGATGATAGCATGAACATGGGAATAGACTTCCCGAAGAAACTTACGGCGGCGTATAACGCAGTCTGCAAGCCGCTCTGCCGTGAGCTGAACATACCGCAGACGGCGTTTGATATCCTGATGTTTCTCGCGAACAACCCGGATTACAGCACCGCAGGCGACATAGTCAATGTCAGAAAGATAAAGGCGAATCTCGTCTCCGTCAATGTCGAAAAGCTTGCAAAAGACGGCTATATTGAGCGCACGAATATCGAGGGCGACAGGAGAAAAATACGCCTCTCGCTGACCGAAAAGGCTCAGCCGATAGTCGGGCGCGGAAAGCAGCTCCAACAGTTGTTTTTCGATATGCTGTTTGAAAACACGACGGACGAAATGAAAAAGAACTTCACCGAGACGGTTGGGATTATAGACCGCAATCTCGATGAGATGCTCAAAGGGTGAGAGAAATGAAAATATTTATAACAGTACTTGTAACATTCTTTGCCGGAATGGGCGCGGGACTCGGCACGGGCTTTGCCGGCATGAGCGCGGCGGCGGTCATAAGCCCGATGCTCATAACCTTCCTCGGAATGGATCCGTATATGGCGGTCGGCATCGCGCTCGCCTCAGATGTGCTCGCGAGCGCCGTCTCGGCGTATACATACGGCAAGAAAAAGAACCTCGATATAAAAAACGGACTCATTATGATGGCGACCGTCCTCGCGTTCACAGTCGTCGGCAGCTATCTCGCGAGCCTGCTCCCGTCGGCAACGATGGGCAGCTTCTCGGTCATAATGACATTCCTGCTCGGAATAAAATTCATCGTCCGCCCGGTCATGACGACGAAAGAGGCTATGGAAAAAGTCCCGGCGAAAAAGCGTGCGATACAGTCCGTTATCTGCGGAACGATAATCGGTCTTATCTGCGGATTCGTCGGCGCAGGCGGCGGCATGATGATGCTGCTTATCCTCACCACAGTGCTCGGCTATGAGCTGAAAACCGCAGTCGGCACGAGCGTATTTATCATGACTTTTACCGCGCTTACCGGCGCGATATCGCATTTTGCGATAGGCGGAATGCCCGACATGACTGTGCTTATCTTGTGTGTCGTGTTCACGCTCATCTGGGCGCGCATCGCCGCAGTGTTAGCGAACAAAGCTCAGCCCAAGACCCTCAACCGCGCGACCGGCGTCGTCCTCGTCGTGCTCGGGATAGTCGTGTTCGTGTTCTCGCTGATAAAATAATATAAAATCTCCCTCGCGGAATTGCTCTGCGGGGGAGATTCACTCTGCGCATATCTTTCTGTCGGCTGATTTCATGCGCTTGCGGTCATATATTTTGCGGCTTTGCACAACGCGCGTCACGGGCGAAACCCCGTTCCACGACCCGCGCTTTGACGCATAATATTTGCGCCGATCTTTTTTGCTCTGCTTCGAGAGCGGAACCATCTTTTGCATTTTTATTCTCCTTTCATGGGGGCAAAAAAATTTGCCCGGTGTATAAAATTTTCCTTGCTTTTTTCTTCGCTTTCTGCTATCTTATAGTATCACTCTTCAAGGAGGTGTTCATATGAACACGAAGTTCTTCCCGGTCATCGACCTCGCGGCAACGGGAAACAATATCCGCCGCCTGCGCATCGAACGCGGGCTGACGGTTCGGGACATCCAGAGCTATTTCGGCTTTGAGGAGCCCCGCGCCGTCTATAAATGGCAGAACGGCGAGAGCCTTCCGACTGTAGATAACCTCTACGCGCTCGGGAATCTCCTCGGCGTGCCCATGGATCAGATACTGGTTCCCGTCAAAAATATCAAAAGTTACAGCGAGCAGCAGGAAGATGCCTGCTGCTCGAGTCATTTCTATGCCCGGCTGTTCCGGATGCGTCAGAAGTCCGATGCGGCATGATCAATTTTGCGGCGCGTCGGGAAAATATTTCCCGAATGCCTGCGAATGAAGCCGGGGCTTCGATGCCGAAAGCGGCAAAAAACAAAGATATTGGGTGCGGCGTGAGTGGGATATAGAGATAGGAGCGCGTTTGCGTCAAAACGAAAAGCGATTGAGCTTTTGGCGCGGACGGAAGCGAACATCGTTTTAATCAATAAGTAAGTAGTTGAGTTCCGGATTTCCGGGAGTTGACGTGCAGCGTTACAGTTCATCTGCACCTGAACCGATCCTGCGTTCTCTTATCCTGCCGCACCCGGAACAGCCGGGCATAAAGTCAGCGCCTGTTTTCGAGATAATTTTCGAAAGCGTCGGCGAATCCGGAGTTCACATCAAACGGGGGAGTGTAATCGACCGAGGATGTGACCATGCAGATGTCGAGCTTTGCGGACATCTCATCGGCGGCTCTGTCGAGCCTGCCGAGCTCGGCGCGGATGACATTGCGGTCGTAATTTATCGTTGTGACGCGGCGCACGTCGCAGCGGTAGGTGACCTGATTGCCGTCGGTGTTGAAGCGGTAGCCCGTGCCGCCGTTTGCAATGGTCTGCTCCGAGCTGCGGATGCCGTTCATCGTCCTGAAAATCTCGGCGACGGTCTGACGCGCGGAGTTGAGCGCGACCTCGCTGTCCATGTCTATGTCGAGATTGTTCTTCGCCCTGCGTATCGCGGCGGCGAGCGCCGACTTCTCTTCGAGAAGAAATACGAGAAACAGCGCGACATCGGTTATTTTGCCGCAGTATTCGGTCTCGGGAATTTCAACGACCGTCTCGTCGGATGCCTCCGGCATGACCTTGTGGCGCAGATTGGTGTTGGTGACTTTTGTTATGTTCGCCCTGTTGCGGAGAATATTCTCTGCCTCGCACATGAGCGCCTGGATTTTATTCTGATATCTGAATGCTTCTTTGAGATTCATATCTTTCACCTCGCTGTTTGTTATGCCGATATTTTACATCGCGGCGAAGATTTTGTCATTGAACCTGTGGTTCAAATTATAAAATCGCTTGGCGGATTTATTGACAGAAATATCTATTTATGTTATAAATTGTATGATTTCATGCGGTGCTGCGCCGCGCAGACAAGGAGAACCCGAATGTATTCGTTTTTGCTCGCGCTTATCTATATTGCCTTTATTAGCCTCGGACTGCCCGATTCGCTTCTCGGCTCGGGCTGGCCGGTCGTGCATCTTGAGCTCGGCGTGCCGATATCGTATATGGGCATCGTATCAATGGTAATATCCGGTGGAACGATTGTGTCGAGCCTGATGTCGGATAGGCTCAACAGAAAACTCGGCACGCGGATAGTCACGGTGATAAGCGTGTTCCTGACGGTCATCGCGCTGTTCGGTTTCTCTTTTTCGAGCCGCTTCTGGATGCTTATTGTTTTCGCCGTGCCTTACGGGCTCGGAGCGGGCGCGATAGACGCAGCGCTCAACAACTATGTCGCCCTGCACTACAAGGCAAAGCACATGAGCTGGCTGCACAGCTTCTGGGGCGTCGGGACGATAGTCAGCCCGTTTATCATGGGCTATGCGCTGACAAACAAGACCTGGAACAGCGGCTGCCGCATAGTCGGCGCGATACAGCTCGCGATAGCGATACTCCTGCTCGTGACCCTGCCGGTGTGGAAAGTCAACAAGGCGACGGACGAGACGGAGAAAAAGAGCGTCGGACTCGTCGGCGCGCTGAAAATAAAGGGAGTGCCGTTCCTACTCATCGGCTTTTTCGCCTACTGCGCAGCAGAAACGACCGCCATGCAGTGGGCGAGCACATATTTCGTTGAAGTCAAGGGCATATCCGCAGAGCGCGCGGCTACATTCGCGTCGCTGTTTTATATAGGCATCACCGTCGGGCGGTTTATAAGCGGCTTTATCACGGATAAGCTCGGCGACCGCAAAATGATAATAACGGGAACGGCGATTCTCCTTTGCGGCATATGCTGCCTGTTCGTGCCGATGAATTCTTATTTCCTCGCCGCCGCGGCTTTTGTCATAATCGGGCTCGGCTGCGCGCCGATATATCCGTGCATAATACACTCCACGCCGAACAACTTCGGGGCGGAGAACTCGGGTGCTATAATCGGAATACAGATGGCGGGCGCCTATGTCGGCTCGACATTCATTCCGCCGCTGTTCGGGCTGCTCGGCAATGCTGTAAGCTTTAAGATAATGCCATTCTACCTCATCTTTTTCTTCGTTCTGATGATAACGATGATTGAGCTCACGTTCAGGATAACTGGGAAGAACAAAGTAAAATAAAATCGGGGCTTCGCATTCGGCGCAGACCGAAGAGCAAAATATAAAGGTCATAATTCACGTCTGCCGGCGCGGATTATGACCTTCTTTTATTTGGTTTTTGCTCTTTAAGCGCCTTTTGTTAAGCACAAAAATATATCGGTGCCGGAGGATAAGACGCCGCGGCGTTTTTATAAAAATAATTCCGTTCCGACAAAGCCTTATACTCACCCTTGAAATGCAGAGAGTTACCGTTTTTGCTCTCTCCGACGACCGACAGACCGAGATGCTCTAAAATTCCCTGAGACTTCAGATTTTCTTTTCGTGCGAATGCCTCAACATATCTTGTCCCGGCGGGGATCACTGTTGTTAAGTAATGATACAGTTCGGCGAATAATCCGCACCCCTGATATTCTTTCTTAAACTGTATTTCATCCATTCTGAAGGTCGTATCGTTTACGAAATATTGAAAGAATCCGCACAGCTTATCTTCGCAAAAAATCAGAATTACACTGCGCTTTCCTTCGCGCCATGCAGGTACTGCGCTTTCCGACCAGGTTTTGTAATCCTCGTCATAGGAATTCCCCGTCGGAGCAACAGCACTCATGTTGCTTGCTAAAATCTCAAACATCTCATCAATAAATACGGAAATATCTTCGTTTTTCATTTGCCTGAAACCGAAACGCATAATATCCTCCCGCAAATTACGATTTACCTCAATCACTATATCATTTTATAAAGCTTTTTGCAATACGGACACTTAAGTCCGTACATTCCGCCTGCATAGCAAGCGTTTTTTATCGGCATAAAGACATAGCGGGCATGACCCGCTACGAAAAATCTTATCACTGTACTGCTTTTCGGACTCGGAATATGGTATTCTGTTAAAAAGGAGGTTTTATCATGGACTGGGATTACAAAACAAACGGGCATTACTTTTTCGATGATTTCGAACGCGGGGACTCAACCTGCGATATTGAGTTTCAAAAGGGACGTGTCACAGATGAATCTCATCGTAAAGACTCCATGTATCTTTGGGATGACCATTTTTATTTTTTGGATCTTGAACCTTTGTTTTCCGAAGTCATACCGGGATTCGATATGTTTACATGCGGATGCGAAATTAATACGGAACAATGGGAAAAGATTAAAGAGGCCTCTGCAAACTATTGCGTCACAACAAGAGAGATTATTACAGAAATGGACGCGTGGATGACGGAAACACTGAAGGAGTACGGTTGCGTGACCGTGCTCGGAGTATGACAGAGACAGGTTCAACGAAAAAACGGAGCAGGCATAAACCTGCTCCGGACATAGCGAGAAAAAGCGGATGTAACTGATTTCAGTTACATCCGCTTGATATGGTTGCGGAGGCAGGACTTGAACCTGCGACCTCCGGGTTATGAGCCCGACGAGCTACCAACTGCTCTACTCCGCGATATATTCTGTTCCTCAGTGCATTATTATATTATACACACTTTTTCAGAAATTGCAAGCCTTTTTGCATAAAAAGTTCGGATTTGCCGAAAAAATCTCCCGCCGTGTGCCTGGCGGGAGGTTTGTACTGCTGCTTTTTGCTTTATTCTGCCTTTTCCTGCTCGGGAGCCTTCTTCTTTTTGAAGATAACGAGCTTGCTGAAGAAGTAGTTGAGAATAACCACGACGACTGCGAGGATTATCTTTGCGGTCATTTCGCCGCTGAGGTCGAAGTTTATCAGCGGAATGTGGAAAACCTTGCTGTCGAAGTGCAGGAAGTTTACGAAGATAATGAGTCCGAGCTCCTCGACGCCGAGGGAGAAGAGTCTTGCCGCGACGAACGACGGAATCTCTTTTGCGAGCACCTTGCCCTCCCAGCTCTTGCTCTCGAAGACGAACAGCTTGTTCGTGACATAGGCGAATGCGACCGCGAATATCCATGCGAGAACGTTCGAGATGTGAACGCCGAGCTGCGATGATATGAGCTTGTCGAACACCATCGTGAACAGCTTGAACGCGACGAAGTTGACGAGCGTTGTCAGCACGCCGAAGACGACATAGAGTATCGTCTCTTTGTTGACTAGCTTTTTGAATATTGCCTTTAGTTTTTCCATTCTTTACACCTTTATTTCAACATCAAGTCCGAGCAGGTCGGAGTATTTGTCAAGTATCGGCTGAATCTCGTTGTCCACGAATTCCTGGGTCTGCTGGGGAGCGCGGCCGACGAAGTTTTCGGGCTTCATTATGCCCTCGAGTTCCTCGCGCGTTACGCCGAACGCGCTGTCCGCGGCTATCCTGTCGAGCAGATCGTTCTTGCCGCCCTCGACCTTGACGACTCTGCCGGCGTCCATCGAGTGAACGCGGATTTTTTCGTGCAGCTCCTGCCTGTCTCCGCCGCGCTTGACCGCCTCCATCATGATGTTTTCGGTCGCCATGAACGGCAGCTCTTCAAGCAGGTGCTTCTCTATCATCTTCGGATATACCACGAGTCCATCCGCAACATTGATGCACAGGTCGAGTACTGCGTCGGCGGCGAGAAACGCCTCTGGGACGCTCAGACGCTTGTTTGCCGAGTCGTCGAGCGTGCGTTCGAACCACTGCGCGCCGGAGGTCATCGCCGTGTTCTGTATGTCCGCTATGATATATCGCGAAAGCGAGGCTATGCGCTCGCTTCTCATCGGGTTGCGCTTATATGCCATCGCCGACGAGCCGATCTGATGCTTCTCGAACGGCTCTTCTATCTCTTTCATGTGCTGGAGCAGACGGATGTCATTTGAGAACTTTGTCGCCGACATCGCTATGCCGCAGAGGACGGTCAGCATCTGATAGTCGAGCTTTCTCGAATATGTCTGACCGGAGACTGCGAAGCAGCTGTCAAAGCCCATCTTCTCGGCTATCATCTTGTCGAGGGCCTTGACTTTGTCGGTGTCGTTGTCAAAAAGCTCCATGAACGACGCCTGCGTGCCGGTCGTGCCCTTTGAGCCGAGAAGTTTGAGCTGTGAGAGCTGGAACTCGAGGTTCTGGAAGTCCATGAGAAATTCGTTGAGCCAGAGTGCCGCGCGCTTGCCGACAGTCGTGGGCTGAGCGGGCTGGAAATGAGTGAATGCAAGGCAGGGCATGTCCTTATATTCAACGGCAAATTTCGCGAGGACATTGAGCAGATTAACAAGCTCCTTGCGGATGAGCAGCATCGCCTCGCGCATGATAATAACATCGGTGTTGTCGCCGACATAGCAGGAGGTCGCGCCGAGATGGATTATCGGCTTTGCGTGCGGGCACTGCACGCCGTAGGCGTAAACATGGGACATAACATCGTGGCGAACTTCTTTTTCGCGGGCGGCGGCGACATCATAGTTTATGTCGTCCTTGTGCGCCTTGAGTTCGGCTATCTGCTCGTCCGTTATGTTGAGCCCGAGCTCCTTTTCGCTCTCTGCGAGAGCTATCCAGAGCCTGCGCCATGTTCTGAATTTGAAGTCCGGCGAGAAGATATATTTCATTCGGTCACTCGCGTAGCGGGAGTTGAGCGGGGATTCATAGGTGTCTTTCATGCTGAGCCCATCCTTTGCCGTTTTATTTGAAGTCGTATTGACATACTATAGAATTATACGGCGAAACCCCGTCTGTTGTCAAGAAAGGCTTGCAAAATAGAGCGGTTGTGATAGAATATACATTACCGAATACAGGGAGGTGCGCCGTGGCAGCCGGAAAGAAAAGAATATATCTGCTCGACGAGCTTCGCGGGCTTGCCGTGTTCTGCATGGTGTTCTATCATGCGTTTTACAGCATGTCCGAGTTCTTCAACATTGCAGTCGGAACGAAGCTGCTCGATTTCTTCACCCCTGCAGAGCCGTTTTTTGCGGCGCTGTTTATAGTCATATCCGGCATATCCTCGCGCCTGTCTCACAATAATACTAAACGAGGCGTGCGCCTTTTATGCGTCGCGCTTGCGCTGACCGTCGTGACGGCTGTTATCATGCCGATGATGCATTTCGAGGGCGCGGAGATATATTTCGGTATCCTACACCTGCTCTCGCTGTCGATGCTCATCTTCTCGGCGCTGCGCGCGGGACTTGATAAGATAAACCCGATAGTCGGCATTATAGTATGTATAGCAATATATATTTTCACCTACGGCGTGTCGGCGGGATATGTCGGCATAGCGGGGCTCAAGACTTTTGATCTGCCCGCCGTGCTCTACAGAACCAACTACTTCATGCCGCTCGGATTTTTCAACTCCTCGTTCCATTCGGCGGATTATTTTCCGCTGCTGCCGCATCTGTTTATGTTCCTGACCGGCACATTCGTCGGCGTCTATGCGACGAACGGCAGATTCCCCGCGTTTACTTATCATCAGCGCTCAAAGGCTCTGTGTTTTCTCGGACGCCACGCGCTCGTGATATACATAGCCCATCAGCCGATCATCTACGGCATACTCTGGGTCGTTGAAAAGATCATAGCAAAATAACAAGTTTCTCATATAAGCGCTTTTGTAGGGGGCGCCGACCCCTACGACAGGAAATGCCCAAAAGTCTCAATCCCAGCAATAAAAGGCAGATCCGATTTTATTGATAATCGATGTGTTGTCCATGCGGACGATGCATATACTAAAAGATATTCAACAGATATATAACCGAAAGGAAGTTTTAAAATGAGTGAAGGATGCACACACGATTGCTCAACATGCTCATCAAAGTGCTCTGAAAAAGACCTGCGCGTTCAGTGCGGTCAGTTCAGCAACGTTAAAAAGGTTATCGGCGTAGTCAGCGGAAAGGGCGGCGTCGGCAAGTCCCTTGTGACGAGCCTGCTCGCTTCTGCTATGCAGGCGCGCGGACACGCGACCGCTATAATGGACGCCGATGTCACCGGTCCGTCCATACCGAAGTCGTTCGGTCTCCACGGCAACGCCGTCGGCGACGAGCGCGGACTCCTGCCCATGGAGAGCAAGACCGGGATAAAAATAATGTCAGTCAACCTCCTGCTCGAAAAAGAGGATGCGCCGGTAGTCTGGCGCGGCCCTGTTATTGCCGGAGTTATTCAGCAGTTCTGGTCGGAGGTCGTCTGGGGTGATGTCGACTACATGTTCGTTGATATGCCTCCCGGAACGGGCGATGTGCCGCTGACCGTTTTCCAGAGCCTGCCCGTCGACGGAATAATTATCGTCACGACCCCGCAGGATCTTGTCACGATGATAGTCAAAAAGGCTTTCAACATGGCAAAGATGATGAACATCCCCGTACTCGGATTGGTCGAGAACATGAGCTATGTTCTCTGCCCGGACTGCGGCAGGCAGATAAAGGTGTTCGGCGAGAGTCACATCGATGAGACCGCCAGGGAGCTCGGCGTGCCCGTGCTCGGCAGGATCCCGATGGAAGAAAAGACCGCGAAGCTCGTTGATGAGGGCGCGGCGGAGCTTGTCGGCGACAAGTATGTAAAAGATGCCGTCGAAGCGATAGAGAAGCTGTAAAAAGCGAAAACGACTGCCGCAACATTAAGCGCGACAGTCGTTTTTTTGTTACGCAAAAAATCCGTCAAGTATCAGGGATAAAACATCTGATTCCCATCTGCTTTCCTGTTGGATTTTCAGTTCATCAGGCTTGTAAAATGCTTGCTTTATAAAGTTGCCTTCTCTTTTCGCCTGTTCTTTAAGGTTATATTTGAATTGTTCTTCGGATCTTCCAAAAAGCTGGAAGTTCATGACAGAGTCATTTATAAATATACCTATTGAAAAGTACTTGCATGACGGATCCGGATGGCTGATAAGGATCAGCGGTATCCGGCTGCCGAAAAGGAATCCGCCGCTTTTCAATGTATCTTCACGCAGACTCATGGGAACGCTTGTACTTCCTGCCAAAGAAAATAAGTAATCCCTTAAAGATGCATAAATATCGACACCGTCTGCATTTGTTACATTTATAGGGTCGTGTATTTCTCCTCGAAAATCGTTAGTTGTAAATGCCATTTCTTTGCCACCCTGTCTTTTAATTTTCTTCGAATTCCGGACATGCCCTTGAATTCGGATTTACCGTCTTGTCATAGACATCACAGTAACCGTTTCTGCAGTGCAGGCAGTCCGCACATTTTTCACAGTATCCCATATGAAACACCCCCTCCGTTTAATCTTCAATTTTTCCCGTTCCGTTGCAAGCATTGCACTCGTAATATCCCTTGCCGTTGCAATAATAGCAAGTTGAGCCGTCATTAAACGTGCCCGTACCGCCGCAACGAGGACAGGTCGCTTTGCCTGTGCCTCCACAATTTTTACAATAATGAGACATCTTAGTTCACCTCCTAATAATTATTTTCGTTAACAGTATACGATTATAATTATTAACTGTCAATACTTTATCGTATAAAATTTACGATAAAGAGGTGTTTTTATGACCGTTTTAGATCGAATCTATCAGCTTAGAGTAGAACGAGGATGGAGCGAGTATCGTTTATCTGAAGAATCCGGTATAGCGCAAACTACAATTTCATCATGGTTTCGAAAAAACATTATTCCCACAGTCACGTCCTTAGAAAAAATATGCAGTGCTTATAATATTACTCTTTCGCAGTTTTTTAATTGGGACAATGAGCCGACTGTTTTGACTGAACAGCAGAGCGAGTTGCTTGATAATTGGAATAGGTTAACAAAAAAACAACAGAATATAGTTATTGAGCTTTTACGTTCAATGTAATATTTTCAACCAAAATTAAAAAATCCGCCGAAAAAACATTCGGCGGATTTTTCTCTTTGTGTTATTATTTGCTCTGCAGTCGAATGACTTCGCTGAGTCTAGAAGAGCAGTCTTTGCAGACTCGCTTGCCGGAAAACTCAATCGTGTCGTCGGACGAGCCGCAGAAGATACAGCGCGCGGCATATTTGCGGATAATGATCTGATCTCCGTCCGCAAAAAGCTCCACCGCGTCCGCGTTGGGCTCAAGCGCGAGCCTGCGCCTGAAATCCTTTGGCAGTACGATGCGTCCGGTCTCGTCAATCTTCCTGACGATACCCAATGATTCCATTTTTAAAGACCTCCTATATTTGACCTATACCCTATTTCGACTCCATTGTACCATTTTATGGCAATACTGTCAATGATTGAGAGAAAAATTTAAAATATAAATGTAATTTGCGGAAATGGTTCGATGCACGAAATATATTGTTTGAAAATGAGTTGAAATTTGCGACCCGAAGTTGACATTCCGGGGCGCGGGATTCTATAATGATAACAACAAAAGTTAAGGTAAGGGATAAGCTTTGGAAGATTTGAAGGAATTTATATTTGAAAACAAGCCGACTGAGAGTTGCCATGCCTCGACCGTTCTGCCGCTTGACGACGGCAGAGTTGTCGCCGCATGGTTTGCCGGCACGAAAGAGAGTGCCGACGATGTCGATATTCTGACGAGCGTGCGCAGCGAAAGCGGCTGGAGCGAGCCGGTCAGGGTCAGCGCGGACAGAAATATCCCGCACTGGAATCCGGTGCTTTTTCGACGTGCGGATGGGAAGATAATGCTCTTTTTCAAAGTCGGCAAGAAGATACCGATGTGGAAGACGTATTTTTCGCTCTCGGATAACGGCGTCGATTGGAGCGAGCCTGCCGAGCTTGTGCCGGGCGATATAAGCGGCGGCAGAGGACCTGTCAAGAATAAGCCGATAAGGCTCAGAAGCGGCAGGGTCATAGCGCCAGCCTCGGACGAAAGAAATACGCTCTGGGTCTGCTTTGTTGATATCTCGAACGACGACTGCCGCACTTGGAAGCGGATGCGCACCGTGCCGACAAAGTCGCTCAGGGGCTTTTATGTTCCGATGATCCAGCCGACCCTGTGGCAGAGCGAGGACGGAAATGTGCATATGCTCACAAGAACCTCGCGCGGCAGGATATACCGCAGCGATTCGTCCGATGAGGGCGAGACATGGTGCAGAGCTTACCGCACGAAGATGCCTAACAACAACAGCGGCATCGATCTTGTGCTCGCCGGGAACGGGAAGATATATCTCGTCTGCAACCCGGTCAAAAAGAACTGGGGCGGCCGTTCGCCGCTCGATCTGCTCGTCTCCGAGGACGGCGGCGAGACGTTCAATTTGCTCATGCGCCTTGAGGACAGGGAGGGCGGCGAGTTCTCCTATCCCGCGATAACCGAGCGCGGCGGGGTGCTGCACATAACCTACACATACGACCGCGAGTATATCGCCTATAGGCAGATAAAGATATAATAAAACCCCGGAGCTTTTATCAAAAACTCCGGGGTTATAGCTTATCGATAAACCCGTTTTTTGGGCTTCGCAGGGCTCAGAAGCAATGCCTCTCTTGTGTAAATGGAGGCACAAAGCACCGGAGGGATTGTTTTGAATAAGTTGTAATTTTTCAAAATTGTCGGGTATTTTGAACTTTTACGCAACAACCCCTCAGTCACGGCTTCGCCGTGACAGCTCCCCTTACACGGTGGAGCCTTGAGACCGTGCATGACGGACTTTTTCGACAGACTGAAACCCCGGAGCTTATCGAAAACTCCGGGGTTTATACTTTTGTCTTATTTTACTATCAGGCTCTTGCCTGTCATCTGCTCGGGCTGGGGGAGATGCATTATCTCGAGCATGGTCGGCGCGATATCGCCGAGCTTGCCGCCCTCGCGGAGCTTGCAGGGATAGCCGACAACAACGAACGGAACGGGGTTCGTCGTGTGCGGGGTGAAGGGCTTGCCGTCGTCGCCTATCATGCGGTCTGCGTTGCCGTGATCCGCAGTGATGAGCGTTACGCCGCCCTTGGACGCTACGAGGTCAACGAGTCTGCCGACGCAGGCGTCGACCGCCTCAACAGCCTTGACAGCCGCATCGAACACGCCGGTGTGGCCGACCATGTCGCAGTTTGCGAAGTTGAGGATTATCGCATCGTAGATGTCCTCGTTGATCTTATTGACAAGCGTGTCGGTGACTTCGTATGCGCTCATCTCGGGCTTGAGGTCATAGGTCGCGACATCGGGGGAGTCAATGAGGATTCTGTCCTCGCCCTCGTAGACAGTCTCTTCGCCGCCGTTGAAGAAGAATGTGACATGAGCATATTTTGTGAACTCGGCGATTCTCAGCTGGCGAAGACCCGCCTTGCTGAATACCTCGCCCAGGGGCATATCTATTCTCTCGGGCTTGAATGCGACTTCGACGTTGGGCATCTCCGCCTCATACTGAGTCATGCAGACATAGAAAACTTTAGGCTCTTTCTCACGCTTGAAGCCGTCGAAATCGGGATCGACAAAAGCCCTGGTAATTTCACGCGCTCTGTCGGGACGGAAATTGAAGAACACGATGCTGTCGCCGTCCTTGACGGGCTCGGCATTCTTGCTGACGCAGGGGACGATGAACTCGTCGGTCACGCCGTCGGCATATGACTTCTCCATCATTGCGGCTGCGTCGTCGAACTTCGGAGCATCAAGGCTTGTCATGGCGCGATAGGTCTTTTCGACTCGGTCGAACTTGCGCTCTCTGTCCATTGCGTAGTAGCGTCCCTCGACAGTAGCTATCTTGCCGACGCCTATCTCCTTCATCTTCTGCTCAAGCTCCTCGATGAAGCCCTTGCCGGAGGTTGTGGAGACATCGCGTCCGTCCATGAGGCAGTGGACAAAAACTTTTTCGATGCCAAAATCTTTCGCCATCTTCAGCAGCGCATAGAGGTGGGTGTTGTGGCTGTGAACGCCGCCGTTTGAGAGCAGACCCGCGAGATGAAGCGCGGAGTTGTTCTTCTTGCAGTTCTCCATGGCGTCAACGAGAGCGGGATTCTTGAAGAACGAGCCGTCCTCGATAGCTTTGGTTATGCGCACGAGCTCCTGATACACAACGCGACCCGCGCCTATATTGGTGTGGCCGACCTCGCTGTTGCCCATCTGTCCGTCGGGCAGACCGACATCGAGACCCGATGCGCCGATATATGTCATCGGATTTTCCGCGAATATTCTGTCGAGATTCGGCTTCTTTGCCGCGGCGATAGCGTTGCCGTAGGTGTCGGGATTCTTGCCGAAGCCGTCCATGATGCAAAGAAGCACAGGCTTTTTACTCATTTTAACTTTCCTTTCAATTACCGCCGGTTCGGCATGTGACCGACCGGCGGCAAATCTTGTTTATTTTGCGCTTGCGGCGTTGACTATAGCGGTGAACTTCTCTGCAACGAGCGAAGCTCCGCCGATAAGACCGCCGTCGACATCGGGCTGAGCGAGCAGCTCTGCGGCGTTCTTGTCGTTCATCGATCCGCCGTACTGGACAACGATAGCGTCCGCGGCGTCCTTGCCGTAAAGTCTCTCGATAAGAGAGCGGATAACGGCGCAGACCTCGTTTGCCTGCTCGGGAGTTGCGGTCTCGCCCGTGCCGATAGCCCAGACTGGCTCGTAGGCGATGATGATGTTCTTGAGCTCGTCAGCGGATACGCCGCCGAGAGCTATCTCGGTCTGCGCGCTGACTATCTGAGAGGTGATGCCGTCCTTGCGCTCGGAGAGGACTTCGCCGACGCAGAGGATGACTTTCAGACCCTCGTTGAGAGCGGCTCTGACGCGGTTGCGAACGGTGACATCGGTCTCGCCAAAATACTGTCTGCGCTCGCTGTGGCCTATGATAACATAGGGCACGCCTGCTGCCTTGAGCATCTTCGCGCTGACTTCGCCGGTGAATGCACCTTTCTCTGCCCAGTGGCAGTTCTCGGCGCCTATCTGTATGTTGCTGCCCTTTGCAGCCTCAAGAGCCGCATAGAGATCGATATAGGGGACACAGCAGACGACCTCGCAGTCGGCGTCCTTTACAAGGGGCTTGAGAGCCTCGATGAGAGCGGTAGCCTCTGCGGGAGTGTTGTTCATTTTCCAGTTGCCCGCGATAACGGGTTTTCTGAGCTGCTTATTCATTCTGAAACTTCCTTTCTTCCTGAAAAATCCCGCGGGTTTGCCGCCCGCGGGCTTAAAATTTGCAGATAATTATTTGTCGTTGAGCGCAGCGATGCCGGGCAGCTCCTTGCCCTCGAGGAACTCGAGAGATGCGCCGCCGCCGGTGGAGATGTGGCTCATCTTGTCGGCGAAGCCGAGCTTCTGAACAGCAGCTGCGGAGTCGCCGCCGCCGATGATGGAGATAGCGCCGCTGTCAGCAACAGCGGTTGCAACGGCAATGGTGCCGCCTGCGAAGTGATCCCACTCGGCAACGCCCATCGGGCCGTTCCAGATAACGGTTCCGCTGCCCTTTATGGCGTTTGCGAACAGCTCGCGGGTCTTGGGACCGATGTCCATGCCCATCCAGCCGTCCGGGAACTCGTCGGAGTTGATGGTCTTGTACTCAGCGTTCTCGGCAAACTCGTTGCTGATAACGTTGTCGATGGGGAGCAGGAAGTTGACGCCCTTGTCAACAGCCTTCTGCATCATTTCCTTTGCAAGCTCGACTTTATCGGCCTCGAACAGGGAGGTGCCGACATGGTAGCCCTTGGCGACAAAGAAAGTATAAGCCATGCCGCCGCCGACGATAAGGGTATCGACCTTATCGAGGAGGTTGTTGATGACGCCGATTTTATCGGATACCTTTGCGCCGCCGAGGATAGCGACGAGGGGTCTCTTCGGATTCTCAAGAGCGCCGCCCATGAACTCGATCTCCTTCTGAATGAGGAAGCCGCAGACTGCCGGCAGATAGTCGGCAACGCCGGTCGTGGAGGAGTGAGCTCTGTGAGCCGAACCGAAAGCGTCGTTTACATAGATATCCGCAAGGGAGGCAAGAGCCTTCGAGAATGCGGGATCGTTCTTGGTCTCTTCTGCGTGGAAACGCACGTTCTCAAGGAGCATGACTTCGCCGTCCTTGAGATTAGCGGCAAGCTCTTTTGCGCTGTCGCCGATAACGTCTTTAGCCATCTTGACATCCTGACCGAGAAGCTCGGAAAGTCTTGCGGCTACGGGAGCAAGGGAGAACTCGGGCTTGAACTCACCCTTGGGTCTGCCCAGATGGGAGCAAAGAATAACCTTTGCGTGATGATCGATAAGATATTTGATAGTGGGGAGGGAGGCAACAATTCTCTTGTCCGAGGTGATTTTGCCGTCCTGGAGCGGGACATTGAAATCGCAGCGTACCAGCACTCTCTTGCCGGAAACGTCGATATCCTTAACTGACTTTTTGTTAAGTGCGCTCATTTTGATCGTCCTTTCAAAAGTTGAATTTGCCAGCTTTTTACGCTTGCACCACTGATTATTTTATAACATAAATGTAAATATTTCAAGTGTATTTGTATGTATGATACCATGTAAAACAGGCAATTATCCCAAAAGTTTTTATATTGTTTTGCTCGAGCCGATTCTTCTTGACTTTGAGGAGCTTATCTGATAAAATATTGAGCGTCAAAAAGCATATACGCCTCCTTAGTTAAATGGATATAACAGCCCCCTCCTAAAAATCGAATCGTTCGAATCCTGGAGCCCTGCAAAATTGAATATTTTCTGTATAAGCCCCCGTAGCTCAGTTGGATAGAGCGGTCGCCTCCTAAGCGACAGGCCACTGGTTCGAACCCAGCCGGGGGTGCCAAAAATGACCGCTGTAAGCCGTTTTTCGATAGTTTACAGCGGTTTTTTGTTATCGTTTCTTCGGAGCATTCTTGCCGCTCCGCCGGAACGATTTTATACATTTTCCACTGTATGCCTGCTAATTGGCTTCGAACTATTTTTCCGGCCTTGCTAATAAAAAACGCCGATTTGCTAATACGATTTTCCCGCCCTATTTTTCGGATGGGGCCGACACCAGCAATGCAGCCAGTGTGTTGGCCAGTTCCGGCGACTTGCGAAGCTGTTCCACCAAGGCCTCCAAATCCAATGTGGCGGGAGCCGATTCCTTTGGTTCTTCCGGGGGACGAACCGAACGCAGGTCAGGATTGGCATAGAAGGCACTCTCAAACTTCTGGGCGTTGATCTTGCGGTCCTCGTCCAGAATGAGCTTCACCAGCTCGTCCAGGCCGTCACGGTCCATGCGCTCGTTCTGTACGAGGATGTCATACTCGATGTTCTCCAAAATCAGTTCCCGATAGCCCTCTCGCTCCCGCATCCAGTCCCGTCCGGTCCGTTTGGCCCCTGTGGGGGTTTGGGGGCTTGATTGGATAGGATTTGATTCTTCCGTACTTGGTGAATGAGTATTTTGTTCTTCAGGATTTCTTTTCTCTTTATTTAATTGCGGCCGGTTTTCCAGACATGGGTTATCCATATCCGGATTTTCCGTATCTGGACAAGCCGTATCCGGCTCGTCCTCATACGGCTGGCCCGTGTCCGGGGAATGGGGTGTCTCGTAGATGACATACTCTACATCCACGATTTTGCCCTTGCTGTCCCGGAGGCGGTTGCGGACTATGTAACCGGCTCGCTCCAGTTCCTTCAGGGCTGATCCAATGCTGTCCGTACCTTCCTTGCAGATTTTGGCCAGGCCCCTGGTGGTGTAGTTCCAGTCCTCCGGCAAGGACAGCATCATGGAGAGCAGCCCTTTGGATTTCAGGGACAGACCCGCGTTGCGCAGGTGGTGGTTGGACATCACCGTGTAGTCACGGATTTTCTCAATGCGAAATACCGCCATGGTATCACCTCCTTTCGGCGGTTGGGGAAAGTGTTTGTTTTCGGAGAAAAGACGGCCTCTATGCCCCTCGGATACCCTGGAGGGGAAAACCTATGGGCAGTGGCCTTCCGGCTGATTGTGGAAGAATAAACATGGGATTTTCGACTCCTTTCGGTGCAGTTTTACGGGCAATGTGTTGCTTTCTTTGCTCTGCTATTGCATAATATAGTTGACATCAAATATAACAGCGATAGTTTGGTGAGTTTAAACGCGTAGCTGCTTTCGGATTAATGAGAAAAGCAACTAACTGCAGACTTAGGTCTGCAAGCTAGTTGCTATAAAACGAATTTATTGTTTTATTCTCCCTGGGAAAATGCGAAAACACACTGCCTACATTAACTGATTACTTTGACGCATATTACCCAATGATTAAGTTTAAGCCTGAAAGAAATATGTTTTTTAACTTACTAACAAACATTTTATAAAATTATAATTGCCGAGGAAGGGTGTGTAGGATATATGTTCAATCTAATAGGGAAGCATAGCGATCAGCGGATTAATCAAATCGCAAATAGTCTAATTAAATCGTTGCAAGAAACGGCTTTAAGCGGTGAAATGTATGTTGGCTATCCTATTTTCTACGATCCAATTAGTTGCAACGAGGTGCGTATAGATATTCTTGTGGTTTCTTATTCTGGCGTTGTAATAATCAATTATATTGATGATGTAACACTAGATTATACTGAAATTCAAGATCGCTTATATAATAAAGTTGATTCGAAGTTAAGAAATTATGACTTCTTAGTCAAAAAACGCAAGTTGTTCTTCGATATATCACAGGTAACCTATTCGGAGAAAAAAATACAGCCTATTGATGAATATAATATCGTTTTTTCTAATGAAGAACTCTGCGCTAAAATTGTAGAATTGATGACCTTTAATTTTACCGAAGAGCAGTATTCAAATATTCTGTCAGGCTTCCAAGAGGCATACGGAATCAGCAAAAGAACATATCGCCCGGTCGTTGTTCCAGGCACAAAATCAGCATTGGTTAATAATATGGAAAAAATAATTGAGCGATATGATAGGAATCAGATGGAAGCAATTTTAAGCGATCCGATAGGGATTCAAAGAATTCGCGGAATGGCTGGTAGTGGAAAGACCGTTATTTTAGCTCGCAAAGCAGTAGAACTCCACACTAAACATCCAGAATGGGATATTATTGTCACGTTTAACACTTGGGCGTTAAAAAAGCAAATTGTAGCACTAATTGATAAGTTTTACAGCATAAAGAATAACGGTCAAAAGCCCAATTACAAAAAATTGAGAGTTATGAATTCTTGGGGATCGAGCAGAAATCCAGGAGTTTATTATGACATTTGTATTAATACGGAATCGGAGTATTATACCTTCTCAGGGGCTAAAAGCGCATTTGGTAAGGGCAATGTATTTGAAAAAGTCTGCGCAGAGTTGTTAAAGACCTCTGCACTTCCTAGAAAACTATACGATTGTATCTTAATTGATGAAGCACAAGATTTTGGTCCTAACTTCTATAAGCTGTGTTTAAGCGTTTTGGATCATAATCGCCGATTAGTGTACGCATACGATGAACTCCAGAATATTAATGAGCAAACCATGAAGAGCCCTGAAGAAATTTTTGGCTTTTCTATTCAAAATGATACGCCTCTTGTTACCACCTATCGAAACCAGAGCAATGTTATAGTTGCTGCACATGCAATAGGTATGGGGCTCTATAGCGAAGACGGCCTTATCCAAATACCAAGTGCCCCCGATGTGTGGGCTTCTATTGGTTATGAGAGCGAAAATGGAATTGTTCCAGGAAGGGAAGTTACTCTTTATAGACCCAAAGAAACAAGTCCTGATTTTTTAAAGGCTGATGCCTCGACTCTGGTTTCTGTAAAAAAATGTGAATCTTTTGAAGAACAGTTGTCAGTATTGACTGAGAGTATACTTTCTGATATTGAGGAACAACATCTAATTAATACCGACATTATGATCATCGACATGGATTCCATTGGTCATGAAGGAAACAGAAATAAGTTGCGGAACTACCTCGTAGAAAACGACTTATCGGAAAGGCTTCATATTCATTTGGCCGGTGCCGCTTCTCCAGAAGATTTCTTTCGTAGCGAATCAGATCCACCTTCAATAGTTTATTCAAGTATTAACAGAGCTAAAGGCAACGAAGCATATCAGGTTTATATAATCAATGCTCAAAAGTGCGTCAATACTCTTTCTGTTATGCGAGATCGAAATGCGCTTTTTACTGCAATAACCCGCAGCAAAGGTTGGGTAACAATCTTGGGATATGGTTTTGGAATGGATGAATTAGCGCAAGAATTTGAGAGCATTAAAGAAAATGAATTTAAGTTGCACTTTTCCAAATATCCTACTGATGATGAAATTAAGGATTTGGTTCGTAACAATCAAGATATTGCGCAACATGATCAAACCATATTAACTAAAGCACGCAAAGTAATTGAGGACATTTCCAAAACTAAGGTGGAGAGCAGCACTAAACTCAAAATTGCAATGGAACTATTTGGTGTTTCCAGTCAAGAAGAATTGATGGAAATACTCAAGCGAGATGATAATAATGCCTAAATTGAAGTTGGATGCTGCTTTAAGGAAAGAATACGATGCGGTCGCGGATATTCTATATACTAAAGGTCTTGTGGTAGATGCAAATCCATTTGTTGTAAAATCAGCCGGAGCAAATATGTTCGATGTGACTTGGTCTGGGAAAAACTCAACAAGTAATATTCTGTTTGATGAAGAAAAAACTGGCATCGAATTATTAGAACCCATTCGGAGTGAAAGGCAGTATACTTTTTTAACATACGACAAGAGTATCATCCAGGCAGAATATAAAATTGAAAATGATAATGTCGTAAAAGGGAGATTGCTCTTTTTAAAGCTACAAAATAAAGTATGGAGCCACGACGAAATATCAGAGTATGCGGATGATCCCAACAAGCTAGATGATATGTTAAATGAGGAGCTAGGCTTGCCTATAATGATTCGTATTGATTTTGATCCTCAAAATCATGTTGATTGCCATCATCCCAAGGCGCATTGTGTTTTTAGCAATGTAAAAGATTGTAGAATTCCGATGAAGTCTGTACTGTCTCTCGGCCAATTTGTGGATTTTATTTTTAGGCAATTTTACCATGTCGAATTACCTGAATTCGACATGGTGAAATTTGATGAAACGATTACTCAGGCCGAAAGCAAGATGATACATATTAACTGGTAATATATAGTCTTGGAGCGTCATAGGTCGTAAACCTACGGCACTCCTACTTGTTATTCCGTTTCGTCGTCCAGGCCCTCCGCCTTCAGCCAATCCTCAAAGGACTTTCTGGAGATGCGGATCATGTTGCCGATGCGGATCGTCTTGAACAATCCGGAGTTGGCGAGTTTATAGGCCGAGGCGCGGCCGATACCGAGAATGGCTGCAATGTCATTCACGGTGTATGTTCTGCTTTGGGGCATCCCTTTTTCGTCGGTGCTCATAAATGATCCTCCCTTGCTAATAGCATTTTGAAATGGCCCCTGGAAGCCCTCTGTCACAAGGGGTTCCTGCTAATACCTTGCTAATACGACATTTGAAAAGCCGTTGTAAGGCAGCATATTTCAGGGGAATTTGTGCAAATTGACCTGCCTCCAGGCAGCACAATTTGCGAAGAAACAACACGGGAAGATATGATATGAACAAATTACGAAATGGTACGCCGTACTCCTAAGGGGCAGTTGAGGGTTCGATTCCCCCAGGGGGTGCCATGAAAAAAGCAGCCGTCAGGCTGCTTTTTTCAAATGAAGCGCGCCTGCGGTGCATGAAAAATGAAGTATGGCTTCGCCATATGAAGTTTGACGGCATTACGCCGAAAGTCTGTCATGCGCTTCACTTCATACGAGCGTCAGCGAGTACTTCATGGCAGCGAAACTGCCGTTTCATGTTTGCGGGGCAAACGCTTCGTTCAAATCAATTTACAGTCAATTTGCAAAATCCCCCGCACGGCAAATTTCCGCGCGGGGGACATTTTTTATTTTCCGCTTTCGCCGTAGTTTGAGAGTACGCGGGCGGACGGGTCGTTGACATCGCAGCCCTCCCATGACTTGTTGGGCATCCAGAAATCGACTATCATCTCAGACTGGCCGGGATAGTACTTTTCAAATATCTCGCGGTAGAGCAGGGATTCTTTCGTGAACGGTTTTGCGTGGGTGTATTTTTCGCACTTCTCCTTGAATTCCCCTTCGGTGTAGAGCCCCTCGGCGTATTCCTTGAGGTAGTCGACCATCGAGTGACCGACCGCGTCGGAGAACGCCGCCTTTTCGCGGAAGAGTATATCGTGGGGCAGATAATCGCCCTCGAAAGCGTGGCGGAGCAGATATTTGCCCTTGCCGTAGGTGTTCATTTTCTTCGCGGGGTCGACGGACATGACATATTTTACAAAGTCGAGATCGCCGAACGGCACGCGCGCTTCAAGCGAGTTTACGGAGATGCAGCGATCGGCGCGCAGAACGTCGTACATGTGCAGCTCTCTTATTCTCTTCTGCGACTCATTCTGGAACTCCTCCGCGCTTGGCGCAAAGTCGGTGTATTTGTAGCCGAACAGCTCGTCGGAGATCTCGCCCGTCAGAAGAACTCTGATATCTGTGTTCTCGTGTATCCATTTGCACAGCAGGTACATGCCCATGCTCGCGCGGATAGTTGTGATATCAAATGTGCCGAGCATACGTATGACGCTCTCGAGCGAGTCTATGACCTGCTCTTTTGTCATGATGACCTCGGTGTGGTCGCTGTCGATGTAGTCGGCGACTTCCTTTGCGTATTTGAGGTCGATAGCGTCCTCGCTCATGCCTATTGCAAAGGTGCGTATCGGCTTTTTGCTCTGTCTTGCCGCTATGGCGCAGACGAGGGAGGAGTCGAGTCCGCCGGAGAGCAGGAAGCCGACCTTTGCGTCCGCAACGAGTCTCTTGTCAACGCCGGCGATGAGCTTTTCGCGGATGTTTTTGCAAACTGTCTCAAGGTCGTCATGGCAGACTTCGTCAACCGCCGCTATGTCGCAGTACTGGACAAACTCGCCGTCTTTATAGTAGTGTCCGGGCGGGAAGGGCATAACATGCCCGCACATTCCGACGAGGTTCTTCGCCTCGCTCGCGAACATGATAACACCTTTTTTATCGTAGCCGTAGTAGAGCGGGCGGATGCCTATCGGGTCTCTTGCGGCGATGTATTTTTTCTCTTCGCCGTCGTAGATAATCAGCGCAAACTCGGCGTCGAGCATTTTGAACATGTCCGTGCCGTATTCGCGGTAGAGCGGGAGAAGTATCTCGCAGTCGGAGCCGCTTTTAAATGTATATTTCTTCGAGAGCTCCTCTTTTATCTTCTCGTAGCCGTATATCTCGCCGTTGCAGACGACATAGCTGCCGTCCAATTCAAACGGCTGCATTCCGTCGGGGGTCAGCCCCATTATCGCAAGGCGGTGGAAGCCGAGCAGACCTTTGCCGGTGTCTATTATTCTGCTGTCGTCCGGTCCTCTTGAAACGGTCTTTTTGAATCCTTCCTCAAAATCAGAAAAAGCGGCACAGCAGTCGCAGTAACCCATTATCGAACACATAGTAATCTTTCCTTTCGGTTAGTTTCAGCATTCGATAGGGCAAGTGCCAACTCGCTGTGCCACCTATCTTTGTTCTCTTTTCGGCTTCGAAGAAAGCCTCGCCGCTGTAACGGTCGGCGTGTCCGGCGCACCTACTCGGTAGTCCTTTCGGCTTGCGGCTCGTCGGGTGTTATTCGCGCGGAGCTTACTGCATGGCTCTCACCGTCCCATGCTCGCTTTGAGCGGTATTCCGCGTTACTTCTCCCGACTCGGGCGCTTTTGTTATTGTAAAAAGGGTTGTGGATTTTTATTTTACGCTGAAGAGCAGGTCGCTGTAGGTCGGGAACGGCCAGAACTCCTTGGCGGTTATCGTCTCTGCCTCGTCGCAGACGGCGCGCAGGGCGTCCATCTTGCCGAGGATAACGTCTCTGATATCATTCGCCGCTTCGGTGACATCCTCGATAGCCTGGAACTTTGCTATCTCGCTGTCAAGGTTCGCAGTCGCGTCGGCGATTTCATCGGACAGCTCGGAGAGCTTCGTGATGGTCGCGGTCTCGTATTTGCAGGGGAGACCTGCGACTGCCGCTTTCTTCGCGGCGAGGGTTTCTGCAAGCGACTTCGTGTAGCCCTCGACTGCGGGGAGAATCTCTTTTCTCGCCATGTCGACCATGGTCAGAGCTTCGATATTGACGGTCTTTGAGTAGTTTTCAAGAAGTATCTCATAGCGGCTGTGAAGCTCTGCGGGTGAGAATATCTTGTGAGCGGTGAGCATCTTCACGTTCTTGTCGGCGATCATCGCGGGCATAGCGTCCGGAGTGGTGCGGAGATTCAGCAGTCCGCGCTTCTCGGTAGCTTCCTTTATCCACGCGTCGTCATAGCCGTTGCCGTTGAAGATGATTCTCTTGTGGTCTTTTATGGTCTTCTTTATCATGTCGTGCAGAGCGGTCTCGAAGTCATCGACATTTTCGAGGCGGTCCGCATATATCTTGAGCGACTCCGCAACGGCGGCGTTGAGCATGATGTTCGCGCAGGCGATGCTGTTCGACGAGCCGAGCATACGAAACTCAAACTTGTTGCCGGTGAACGCAAAGGGCGATGTGCGGTTGCGGTCGGTGGTGTCGCGGGTGAACTTCGGCAGAACATGAACGCCGAGCTTCATCGTTGTCTTTTCGCTGCCGCTGTAGGGCGCGTCGTTCTCTATAGCGTCGAGAACTGCGGTCAGCTCGTCGCCGAGGAACATAGAGACAACTGCGGGCGGAGCTTCGTTCGCGCCGAGTCTGTGGTCGTTGCCTGCGGTCGCGACGGAGACGCGGAGCAGATCCTGATAGTCGTCAACGGCTTTGATGACCGCGCAGAGGAACAGCAGGAACTGTGCGTTCTCATAGGGGGTCTCGCCGGGGGTGAGGAGGTTGACTCCCGTATCCGTAGCCATGGACCAGTTGTTGTGCTTGCCCGAACCGTTGACTCCGGCGAACGGCTTCTCGTGGAGCAGGCAGACAAGTCCGTGCTTCGCGGCGACTTTCTGCATGATCTCCATGGTCAGCTGGTTGTGGTCGGTGGCGATGTTCGTTGTGGTGTATATGGGTGCGAGCTCATGCTGAGACGGTGCGACTTCGTTGTGCTCGGTCTTTGCAAGAACGCCGAGCTTCCAGAGCTCTTCGTTGAGGTCTGCCATGTAAGCGGCGACTCTCGGCTTGATAACTCCGAAATAGTGGTCGTCCATCTCCTGACCCTTGGGCGCCTTTGCGCCGAAAAGCGTGCGTCCGCAGAAGACGAGGTCTTTGCGCTGCTCATAGAGAGCCTTGTCAACAAGGAAGTATTCCTGCTCGGGGCCGACGGAGGTGCGCACGCACTTTACATCGGTGTTGCCGAAGAGTCTGAGAATACGAAGAGCCTGCTTGTTGAGAGCCTGCATGGAACGGAGCAGAGGCGTTTTCTTGTCGAGTGCCTCGCCGCCGTAAGAGCAGAACGCCGTGGGGATGCAGAGGGTCTTGTCTTTTATAAATGCGTAGGAAGTGGGATCCCACGCGGTGTAGCCGCGGGCTTCAAATGTTGCTCTGAGTCCGCCAGACGGGAAGGACGATGCGTCCGGCTCGCCTTTTATCAGTTCCTTGCCCGAGAACTCCATGATAACGCGTCCGTCGGATGCGGGGGTTATGAAGCTGTCATGCTTCTCGGCGGTGATGCCGGTCAGGGGCTGGAACCAGTGGGTGAAATGGGTCGCGCCATGCTCAACGGCCCAGTCCTTCATAGCGGCGGCAACTGCGTTGGCGACGTCATTATTCAGGCTTGCTCCTTCGTCAATAGTCTTCTTGAGAGACTGGTAAACATCGGCGGAAAGCATCGCTTTCATCACTCTGTCGTCAAAAACGAGACTTCCGAAATAATCAGATACTGTGCTCATAAGTTAGCGCTCCTTTTTCATATTTTAAGGCGAAAAATAAAAATGACGTCAATGAACCCGTTCGGTTCAAAGACGCCATTGCCTTTATGCGCTGAATTATACGCGCAGCAAAATCGTTTGTCAAGGCGTTTTCGGACAATTCTTTATTTTTGTGCAAATAGCCGCAATCGGGGCTTTTTGAAAAGCAATTTTATGAGCAAGATGTAACCGCTTTTCTGAGAAAATGCGGCGGAGTTGAACTCGCGCCGGAAAAATTTTTTCGACGGCGCTCTTTTCTCTCAGCCGTTTCGGAAAATAAAGTGCGATACATATAAAATACGCGATTGACACGGGTCTTTTAATATGATAAAATACGCCTCAAATGAGCAAAGGCGTTCATTCCCCCGGGGACAGTGCCCCCATCGGCGGACGCCTTTGCTTTTTGCTTTTTCGGAACCGAGCGCCCCGCATCTCATCGGATTTTGCGGGCAGTTGACCGCGTTGTCATATTTTTCGGTTTCAAAGCACTCGCTTTTAGTACAGAATACCGTAGAAGTCGGCAGGAAAGGTGTGTTATAATATGATATAATGAAAGTACGCGTGAAACCTTAACCGGAGAAGTATATAAAAAAGAAAAGGATAAAATACGGAGGGATATTAATGACAAAGTACATCTTTGTGACCGGAGGCGTCGTATCCGGCCTCGGAAAGGGGATAACTGCGGCGTCACTCGGACGAATACTCAAAGCGCGCGGACTCAAGGTAGCGGCGCAGAAGCTCGATCCTTATATCAACGTTGACCCGGGCACCATGAGCCCCTATCAGCACGGCGAAGTTTATGTCACGGAAGACGGCGCGGAGACCGACCTCGACCTCGGCCACTACGAACGTTTCATCGACGAGGATCTTAACAAATACTCGAATCTCACCACCGGTAAAGTATACTGGAACGTGCTCAATAAAGAGCGCCGCGGCGAGTATCTCGGCTCGACCGTTCAGGTCATACCCCATATAACAAATGAAATAAAGGATTTCGTATACCGTGTCGGCAAGAAAACCGATGCTGACGTGGTCATCACTGAGATCGGCGGCACTATAGGTGACATTGAATCCCAGCCTTTCCTCGAAGCTGTAAGACAGATATCTCTTGAGGTGGGGCGTGAGAACAGCCTCTTCATCCATGTCACTCTGGTGCCGTTTTTGCGTGGATCGGACGAGCATAAGTCCAAGCCCACCCAGCACTCGGTCAAGGAGCTGCAGGGCATGGGTATCAACCCGAACATAATCGTCCTGCGCTGTGACGAGCCGCTTGAGGAGGCTATCTTCAAGAAGATATCGCTCTTCTGCAACGTCAAGCCCGACTGCGTTATCGAGAACATTACCCTGCCTTATCTCTACGAAGCTCCGCTGATGCTCGAGAAGTCGAACTTCTCGTCCGTCGTCTGCCGCGAGCTGAATATAGACGCTCCCGAGCCGGATCTCGACGAGTGGACGGAGCTTGTCCACCGCATCAAGAACCGCGAAAAGGAAGTCAAGATAGGTCTTGTCGGCAAATATGTCCAGCTCCATGACGCGTATCTGTCCGTTGCCGAGGCGCTTCGCCACGCGGGCTACACTCTCAACACCCATATCCGCATCGACTGGATCGATTCCGAGAATCTGACCGAGGCGAACTACGAGCAGGAGCTCTCGCACCTCGACGGAATAATCGTCCCCGGCGGCTTCGGCGGCAGAGGAATCGAGGGCATGATCCTCGCGGCGAAATACGCCAGAGAGAACAATGTTCCCTATTTCGGAATCTGCCTCGGAATGCAGATTGCGGTTATCGAATACGCGCGCGATGTCGCGGGTATTAAAGACGCCCACTCCGGCGAGTTCGATGAGCTCTGCAAGAACAAGGTCATTGACTTTATGCCCGGTCAGAGCGATAATATAGACAAGGGCGGCACACTGCGCCTTGGCGCATATCCCTGCGTTATCAAGCCCGGCACAACAATGGAGCGCTGCTACGGAAAGTCCGAAATTTCCGAGCGCCACCGCCACCGCTACGAGTTCAATAACGATTATCGCGATATACTTACTCAGAACGGACTCACCCTCTCGGGTCTTTCGCCCGACGGCAGACTCGTTGAAACGGTCGAGCTTTCCGACCGCCCGTTCTATGTCGGAGTGCAGTATCACCCCGAGTTCAAGTCCCGTCCCAACAAGGCTCACCCGCTGTTCAAAGGCTTTATAGCCGCAGCGCTTGAAAAATCTGAGATCGGAGAATAAATACCTATGGCAAACTTGCATGAAGAGTGCGGCGTTTTTGGAGTCTATTCACCCAAGCCCGGCCCCGTGGCGGATCTCGCTTACTACGGTCTCTATGCCCTGCAGCACAGAGGGCAGGAGAGCTGCGGCATAGTCGTTAACGACGACGGAGTGTTCGCTTCGCGCAAGGATATCGGACTTGTCAACGAAGTCTTCTCGCGCGACGACCTGATGAAGTTCCCGCAGGGCAGGATGGCTGTCGCCCATGCGCGCTACGGCACGACCGGCGGCAACAGCAGAGCGAACTGCCAGCCCATCGAGGTCAACCATCAGAAGGGCAAGATGGCTCTTGCCCACAACGGAAACCTCAGCAACGCCTATGAACTGCGCAGCGAGCTTGAGCTCGGCGGCGCTATCTTCCACACGACGAGCGACACCGAGATAATCGCCTATATCGTCACGCAGGCGCGCCTCAACAGTCCTTCAATAGAAAATGCGCTGAGCAGCGCGATGAACAGGCTCGAGGGCGCGTATTCCCTCGTGCTCATGTCCGCCGCAAAGCTGCTCGCGGCGCGCGACCCCTACGGGTTCCGCCCGCTGTGCTACGGCAAGACGCTCGACGGTACATATGTCGTCGCGTCCGAGAGCTGTGCGCTTTCCGCCGTCGGCGCAAAATTCGAGCGCGATATACTCCCTGGCGAGATACTCGTCTTTGACGAAAACGGCGTGCGCTCGAACAGGGATCACTGCGGCGAAAAGCCGAGGCGCTCATGCATTTTTGAGTATATCTATTTTGCAAGACCCGATTCCGTCATTGATGGCGTGTCGGTTCACGCGGCGCGCAGAAATGCCGGCGCGATACTTTCAAAGACCCATCCGGTCGAAGCCGATGTCGTCATGGGCGTCCCGGATTCGGGAATCGACGCCGCTCTGGGCTATGCCGAGGCGTCGGGAATACCCTACGGAATGGGCTTCATAAAAAACAAATATATCGGCAGAACTTTCATCTCGCCCGGTCAGGACAAGAGAATCGATCAGGTGAGAATAAAGCTCAGCGCGATAAGCGAATCCGTAAAGGATAAGAGAATAGTGCTCATCGACGACTCGATAGTGCGCGGCACGACGAGCCGCCAGATAGTCAATCTCCTGCGCGAAGCGGGGGCAAAAGAGGTGCATATGCGCATCTCCTCGCCGCCGTTCATGCATCCGTGCTACTACGGCACTGACGTTGACTCGCGCGAAAATCTTATCGCCTGCCACCACTCGGTGGAGGAGATTGCCGACATAATCGGCGCGGATTCCCTCGGATATCTGCCGGAGTCGGAGCTTAAAAATCTGATAGGCAGCGAGAACTTCTGCAGCGCGTGCTTCAACGGAGTCTATCCGACCCCTATCCCGGATGTTATCACCAAAGACCGCTTTGAGGGGAAACTCTCCGAGCGGAGCAAATAAATAAAAATACGAAAAGCGAAAGGAAACTGCGGTATGGAAAAGTTGTATGAAGGCAAGAGCAAGGTCGTTTACAGTTCGGAGGAGCCCGGTACCTGCATCATCAAGTACAAGGACACCGCCACTGCCGGCAACGGCGTCAAGAAAGAAGATCTGCCCGGAAAAGGAAAACTCAACGCGGCAATCTCCAACATCATCTTTGATTACCTCATGAAGAACGGAGTCAAGACCCATCTTCTCAAGGTCATCGACGAAACCACCGTCCTCGCGAAGAAGGCTGAGATCGTTATGGTCGAGGTCATAGTCAGAAATATCGCAGCAGGAAGCTTTTCAAAGAAATACGGCGTGCCGGAGGGTTCGCCCCTGAAGAACACGGTCGTTGAGTTCAGCTACAAGAGCGACGAGCTCGGCGACCCGATGATAAACGACAGCCAGATAACCGCCATCGGTCTCGCCACGCAGGAGGAGCTCGACGAGCTCAGAGCCATGTCCAAGCGCATAAACGAGCTGATGACCGAGCTGTTCGCAAAGGGCGGCGTGCGCCTTGTCGATTTCAAGCTCGAGTTCGGACGCACCGACGAGGGACTTGTCCTGTGCGATGAGATATCCCCCGATTCCTGCCGTCTGTGGGATATGGAGACAAACAAAAAGCTCGATAAGGACAGATTCCGCCGCGACCTCGGCGATGTTCTCGGCGGCTACAGAGATGTGCTCGAAAGACTTAAAAGCTCTATCTGATAAATCAAGGAGTGTATTTTTAAATGAGACTCATAGACCGCAAGATCGTCCTTGAGGACGGCAGCGAGTACTACGGATACGGCTTCGGCAGCTATGCCGACAGGGTGTGCGAGATAGTTTTTAACACCTCGATGGTCGGCTATCAGGAAATAGTCTCCGACCCGTCGTATACCGATCAGATGGTCGTTATGACATATCCGCTCATAGGCAACTACGGTATAACCGACGACGATTTCGAGTGCAAAAACCCGAGCATCGGCGGCCTTATCGTGTATGACTACAACGATATGCCCTCGAACTTCAGATACACAAAGACGCTCTCGGAGCTGCTCGAAGAGAACGGTATCCCCGGCATCTCCGGCGTTGACACGAGAAAGCTCACCCGCAGCATACGCGACTTGGGCTCGCGCCGCGTGCTCATAACCTCGCCCGATATTCCGGCGGAGGTCGCGGTGGAGATAATCAAAAATACCCCCGTCGCCCACGATGCGGTCAGCCGCGTCAGCTGCAAAAAGCGCTGGTATTCGCGTACGTCGAACCCGCAGTTCAATGTCGTCGCGATAGACTGCGGCATGAAACTCAATATCGTGCGCAGCCTCAACAAGTTCGGCTGCAACGTTGTTGTTGTGCCCTATGACACGCCGGCGGATGAAATTGAGTTCATGAAGCCCGACGGAGTGTTTCTTTCAAACGGCCCCGGCGACCCCGAGGATGTGACTCCGGTCATAAAGACGGTAAAGGCGCTTCGCGGCAAATATCCGATTTTCGGCATCTGCCTCGGACATCAGATGATATCCCTCGCCTACGGCGCAAAGACATATAAGCTCAAGTTCGGCCACCGCGGCGGAAACCACCCGGTCATGAACCTCGACACCAACAAAATAGAGATAACCTCGCAGAACCACAGCTACGCCGTTGACCCGAAAACGGTCGAGGGCACCGACCTCGAAGTGACGCACATAAATCTTCTCGACAACACCGTCGAGGGAGTAAGATGCAAGAAAGACCTTGTGTTCAGCGTGCAGTATCACCCCGAGAGCGCGCCCGGTCCGCAGGACAGCAGCTATCTGTTCGGTCAGTTTATCGACTATATGAAGGAGGCGAAGGAGCGTGCCTAAGAGAACTGATATAAAAAAGGTGCTCGTTATCGGCTCGGGTCCTATAGTCATCGGTCAGGCTGCCGAGTTTGACTATGCGGGAACTCAGGCGTGCCTCGCCCTGCGTGAGGAGGGCTACGAGGTCGTCCTCGCGAACTCGAACCCCGCAACGATAATGACCGACACAACCATAGCCGATAAAGTCTATATGGAGCCGCTGACGCTCGAATACCTCGCGCGTATCTGCCGCTATGAGCGCCCGGACGCGATAGTCCCCGGCATCGGCGGTCAGACCGGACTCAACCTCGCCATGCAGCTCGCGAAGAAAGGCGTTCTCAAGGAGTGCGAGATAGAGCTGCTCGGCACGGATGCCGAGAGCATTGAGCGCGCCGAGGACAGAGAGCTTTTCAAAGAGCTCTGCGAGAGCATCGGCGAGCCGATAGTCCCCTCGCAGATAACCTACAGTATCGAAGAGGGTCTTGAGGCGGCGGAGAAGATAGGCTATCCCGTTATCCTGCGCCCCGCGTTCACGCTCGGCGGAACGGGCGGCGGCTTTGCCTATGACCCCGACGAGATGCGCGACATGATGAAGAACGCGCTTGCCCTCTCGCCCGTGCATCAGGTGCTCGTCGAAAAGAGCATAAAGGGCTACAAAGAGATAGAATACGAAGTGATACGCGACGCGAATGACACCGCTATCACCGTCTGTAATATGGAAAACCTCGACCCCGTCGGCATTCATACCGGCGACTCGATAGTCGTCGCGCCCAGCCAGACACTGACGAATAAAGAATATCAGATGCTCAGGGATTCCGCGCTCAAAATTATCCGCGCCCTGGGAGTAAAGGGCGGCTGCAACGTTCAGTTTGCGCTCGACCCCCATTCGTTCCGCTACTATGTCATTGAGGTCAACCCCAGAGTTTCGCGCTCGTCCGCCCTCGCTTCAAAGGCGAGCGGATATCCGATAGCGCGCGTCTCGGCGAAGATAGCGGTCGGCATGGATCTGCATGAGATACAGCTTGCAAACACCCCTGCCTGCTTCGAGCCCTCGCTCGACTATGTCGTGACCAAGATGCCGCGCTTCCCGTTCGACAAGTTCCCCGCCGCGCACAACACGCTTTCGACCCAGATGAAGGCGACCGGCGAGGTCATGAGCGTCGGACGCACTTTTGAAGAGAGCCTGCTCAAGGCGATACGCTCGCTCGAGGAGAGCAAGAACCACCTGCATATGGAGAAGTTCGACTCGGCGCATATGAGCGTTGACGAGCTGCTCGAATATATCAAAGAGGGCACGGACGACCGTCTCTATGCAATATCCCAGCTGATGTGGATGGGCGTTGACCCGTCGCTTATCTGCGATATAACGCATATAGATATGTTCTTCCTCGACAAGATAAAGAAGATAGTCGATTTCGAGAAGGAGATGGAGGCGAATCCCGGCTCCGACATTCTTCTGCGCGAGGCAAAGCGCCTCGGCTTCTCCGATTCGTATATCGCCGAGCTCTGGAAAGAGAGCGAGGACAGCATATATGAGCGCAGATGCAAAGAGGATATCTTCCCGACATACAAGATGATTGATACCTGCGCGAGTGAGTTCGACAGCTATGTGCCCTATTTCTACTCGACCTACGCGAGCGAGAACGAGTCCGTTGTGTCGGATAAAAAGAAGATAATAGTCTTAGGTTCAGGTCCTATCCGTATAGGACAGGGCGTTGAGTTTGACTATTCGACCGTCCACGCCGTCCATGCCATTCAGCAGCTCGGCTATGAGGCGATAGTAATCAACAATAACCCCGAGACCGTTTCGACCGACTACACCACTGCCGACAAGCTCTATTTCGAGCCCCTGACGACAGAGGATGTCATGAATATAGTCCATCTTGAAAAGCCGGAGGGCGTTATAGTCACCCTCGGCGGTCAGACTGCCGTCAACCTCGCGGCTCCGCTTGCAAGGCGCGGCGTGAAGATAATCGGCACCGACTGCGACGCCATTGAGCGCGCCGAGAACAGGGACGCGTTTGACGCCGTTATAAAATCTCTCGGCATCCCGAACCCGAAAGGCGAGGCTGTTACGGATATCGAGACCGGTGCGGCTGTTGCCGCGCGCATAGGCTATCCCGTGCTTGTGCGCCCGAGCTTCGTGCTCGGCGGCAGGGCGATGGAGATAGTCGCTAACGAGACGATGCTCAGAAAATATCTCAAGAACGCCGTTGAGGTCGATGAAGACAAGCCCGTGCTCATAGATAAATATCTTATGGGCAAGGAAGTTGAGATAGACGCCATCTGCGACGGCAGTGAGGTGTTCATTCCCGGCATAATGGAGCTCGTCGAGCGTACCGGCGTCCACTCGGGCGACAGCACAAGCGTGTATCCGCCGTTCTCTATTTCGCAGAAGGTCAGAGACACGATAGCCGAATACACCACAAAGCTCGGACTCGGCATAGGCATAGTCGGTCTGTTCAATATACAGTTTATAGTTGACAGCGACGAGAGCGTCTATGTTATCGAGGTCAACCCCCGCGCTTCGCGAAGCGTGCCGTTCCTTTCAAAATCCACCGACTGCAACCTTGTCCGCATCGCGACAAAGGTCATGCTCGGTCAGAGCCTGCACGACCAGGGCATAGCCGATATGCGCCTGCCCGACGGCAAGCGCTGGTATGTCAAAGCCCCGGCGTTCTCGTTCGAGAAGCTGACCGGCATGGATGCATATCTCTCGCCCGAGATGAAATCGACCGGCGAAGCGATAGGCTACGACAAACGCCTGAACCGTGCGCTCTACAAGGCTCTTCAGGCGTCCGGAGTCAAGATGAAAGAATACGGTACTGTAATAGTCACCCTTGCCGATGAGGATAAAGAAGAGGCTCTGCCGCTCGTCAAGCGCTTCTATCACCTCGGCTTCAATATCGAAGCGACCGCCGGAACCGCGGCGTTCCTCAAGAAGCACGGCATACGCACCCGCGTGCGCGGCAAGCTCAGTGAGGGCAGCACCGAGATCCTCGATTCTATCCGCGCGGGCTATGTCAGCTATGTTATAAACACGCGCGCCATTCTCTCCGGCGTCCACTTTGAGGACGGCGTTGAGATCCGCCGCTGTGCCGTCCAGAACGGCGTGACGATATTCACCTCCCTTGACACCGTGAAGATAGTCCTCGATGTTCTCGAAGAGATAACCCCCGAGATATCGACCATAAACGGCGACGGCGAGAACTGATTTCAACAACCCTTATTATATTAAAAGACCTCCCCGAGCGGGAGGTCTTTTGCTTTTGCTGAAAATAAACCGCCGAACGGCACGAACCGACGGCGGATCGATATTTTAATTTACGCCTTGCCCTTTTGCAGCAACACTCTCAGAGGTCCCTCAAAGACGAGCTGGTTGATAAAAAACGCCTTTATGTCGTTCGGGCTGCAAAACTTTTTCCTGCGCCCTGCGGAGAGCGAGGTCTGCTCCCTTATCGTGCGCGAGACGAAGCCGACGCAGGTGTCGCGCCCGCGCTGCTTCGGGATTATCCGCAGATAGAGCAGTGCAAGCCCGATGTAGCTGTACTTATATTCGTCGGCGTTCGAGGTCATGTGCTTTATGATGCGCTCTACATTGCGGAGCTCCGCCTCCGTTACGGGCAGAGCGAACAGCGCGCAGGGGACATCTGTGCCTTTATAAGTCGGGTGGAGGTCAAAGTCCTCGGTCATGAATCCGCGCTTGCCCGTGAAGCTGAAAAATTTCGGGTAGTGTTCATCCGTGCTTATCGACATGTGGGAGTATTCCCAAAGCCCTATTCTTTTTATAGTTCGCGAGACCTTATCCGGATAGTCGGTGAGCATAATATAGACGGTGCGGTCTTTTCTGTTCATTCGGCACACTCCCCCTTGTAATATTTTTTAGTATATGCTAACATTATAAACAACTAAAGTTGTCTAATCAAGAAACTGTTTTACAAATTGGTAAGATAAACGACTAAATATAAAAAGAGGCGTTTAAATGGTGAATAAAAATGATCTGAGATATATCAAAACGGAGCGGCTGATAGTACATACATATGTCGATCTGCGCCTGCGCGACCCGTCACCCGTCAAAGTCAGCGACCTGTGCCGGGAGGCGCTGATAAATAAAACGACATTCTATTCCCACTATGACACCATGGAGAGCCTGCATCGGCACATCTGCCGCGAGACCGTCGCCGATATCCTCGGCCGCTGCGACTGCGCCCGGATGGCGTTCGGCGATACATACGCCTTTGTTTCAGAGCTCGTCGGCGCGATATCGCGCGAAGAGCGGCTCATCCGCGCGCTCTACGGCGACGATATAGCTTCACTGCTTAACGATGCGGAGGAGGCTCTTTTCAGAATCTATCTGCATGACGACGACGAGCCGGAGCGCAAAGAAAAAATAATCTTCTGCATCGGCGGAACATCAAGATTATTGCTCATGAACCCGGATGAGCACGGCATCCGCGCGGCGTCGGAGCTCATACGCACCGTCTTTAATCTCAACGAAAACAGAACATAAAAATCTTCAGCGCCGAGGTCACAAATTGTTTACAAACATATTGTTGACAATCGGCGCGCATATATGTATAATGTGTAGCGTGCTACACTTAATATTGTTTAAAACAGCTTTGCGGAAAGGAGATCGCTATGGAGCATATCGGATATTTTTTCAAGCGTATAGACAACCGTCTGAAGTCGAACGCCGATGCAGGACTCGGCAAGCACGGGCTGACTTTTGCGCAGTCGCGTATTTTGAGATTCCTCGCCGAGCGCGGAGGTCAGACAACCCAGAAAGAGATTGAAGACTACGCCCATGTCTCACATCCGACGATTGTCGGCATAGTCACGCGCATGGAGCAGAGCGGCTTTCTCAGCACCTGTACCGACCCGTCGGACAAGAGAAACAAGGTCGTGCGGCTGACCGATAAGGCGAAAGACATCAATCTCGAGATACGCCGTTCGATTGATAACGGCGAGCGGGCGATGCTCAAATCGTTCAGCGAAGAAGAAGTCGAACAGCTCCGCGGATATCTCATAAGGATATGCGATAACCTTGATATTGACAGCAGCCCCGGCTGCAAACCGGAAAGTGGAGCAAAGAAAGAAAAGAGGGAGTGAGAATATGATAAAAACTTTGTTGAAGAGCATGCGCCAATACAAAAAAGTATCATGGGCGACTATCTTTTTCTCCGCGTTTGAAGTCGTGTTCGAGATAGTTATCCCGCTTTGTATGTCGGGCCTTATCGACAACGGCATCGAGGGCGGCGTGATGTCCATGGTCTGGAAATACGGTCTTGCGCTGCTCTTTCTTGCGGTATTCCAGATGGTGACGGGAATGCTTGCAGCGTTCCTCGGCTCGCGCGCGTCCGCCGGGTTCGGCGCGAATCTGCGCAGCGATATGTATGATAATGTTCAGACCTTCGCATTCTCGAACATCGACAAATTCTCGACCGCGTCGATAGTCACGAGACTGACGACGGATGTCACAAATATTCAGAACGCCTATCAGATGCTCATAAGAATAGCAATACGCGGACCGGTTATGCTGATTTTCGCCATGATAGTCTCGTTCAGAATCGACAGCCAGATTTCGCTTATGTTCATTGCGATTATACCTGTCCTCGCGGCTCTGCTCGTGCTGATAATCATCAAGGTGCACCCCGTGTTCAAGCGCGTTTTCCACACCTACGATGAGCTCAACAACGTCGTTCAGGAGAATGTGCGCGGCATAAGAGTCGTCAAGTCCTTCAATCAGGAGGATCACGAGATAAGCAAGTTCGAGAAGATATCCGAGAAGATATACAAAGACTTCGCAAAAGCGGAGCGCCTTATTGCGCTCAACTCGCCGATCATGCAGGTCTGCATGTATACCTGCATGATACTCATCTCATGGCTCGGCGCAAAGGCGGTCATCGCCAGCGGCAACAACGCAGCACTCGGTCTGACCACCGGCTCGCTCACCGCGTTGTTCACCTACGCCATGCAGATACTCATGAGCCTCATGATGCTCTCCATGGTCTTTGCCATGATGATAATCGCGAGCTCTTCCGCTCAGCGTATAGCTGAGATGCTCAACGAAAAGACCGATATCTCGAACCCCGCGAACCCCGTTCTCGAAGTCAAAGACGGCGAGATAGATTATAAAAATGTCAATTTTGCCTATGCTTCAAAGGCGGACACCAAGGTGCTTGACAATGTCAACGTGCATATAGCCTCCGGCGAGACGGTCGGCATAATCGGCGGCACGGGTTCGTCGAAGTCTTCATTCGTCCAGCTCATCCCGCGCCTTTACGATGTAACGGGCGGTGAAGTGATGCTCGGCGGCGTGGATGTCAGAAGCTACGATCTCGATACCCTGAGAAACTCGGTCGCAATGGTGCTCCAGAAGAACGAGCTGTTCTCCGGCACGATATCCGAGAACCTGCGCTGGGGCAACGAGAACGCGACCGATGATGAAATAAAGCACGCCTGCGAGCTCGCTCAGGCAGATGAATTTGTCAGCGCGATGCCCGACGGCTACAACACCTATATCGAACAGGGCGGCACGAACGTCTCCGGCGGTCAGAAGCAGAGGCTGTGCATAGCGCGCGCTCTGCTCAAGAATCCCAAGGTGCTCATTCTCGACGACTCGACAAGCGCCGTCGATACCCACACCGATGCGCTGATTCAAAAGGGACTTTCGCAGTATATGCCCGACACGACGAAGATAATTATAGCTCAGCGCATAAGCTCGGTTCAGAACGCGGACAAAATACTCGTGTTCGACAACGGCAGAATAATCGCGCAGGGCACGCATGACGAACTACTGAAATCCTGCGATATCTATCGCGAAGTTTATGAATCCCAGCAGAAGGGAGGAAACGACGATGAGTAAGCCTATACCCATGCACGGCGGACCCAAGGGTATGCCCGGCGGACCCGGAATGCAGCCCAGAAAGCTCGACAAGAAAACGCTCAAGCGTCTGCTCTCTTATCTCAAAAATTATAAAGGCACGATAGTCCTTGTCACAATTTGCATTCTGCTCAGCGCAGTTGCGGGCGCTGCGTCGTCGATGTTCCTCCAGACGCTTATCGACGATTATATAACCCCGATGGTCGGTCAGTCATCACCCGACTTCTCCGGCTTCATTCGCGCGCTGATAACCATGGCGGTCATCTATCTCATCGGCACGCTCTCGACGCTTATCTACAACCGCCGCATGGTCACTATAGCGCAGGGAACGCTCAAGACTATACGCGATGAGATGTTCGAGAAGATGCAGCGTCTGCCGATAAGATATTTCGATTCACACACCCACGGCGACACGATGAGCCTCTACACAAACGATACCGATACCCTGCGCCAGATGCTCGCGCAGTCGATGGGTCAGCTGATTTCTTCGGCGTTCACCGTCGCGGCGGTATTCTGCTGCATGCTCTATATCAGCGTCGGTCTGACGCTCGTTGTGTGCGTATCGCTGTTCTTCATTATGCAGATAATCAAGAGAGTTGTCGGCAAGAGCGGCGCGTATTTCGTAGCCCAGCAGAGATCTCTTGCAGACCTTGACGGATATATCGAAGAGATGATAAACGGTCAGAAGGTCATAAAAGTCTTCTGCCACGAAGAGCAGTCTAAGAAAGAAATGAAGCAGCGCAACACCGAATGGGAGCACAACGCCGCGAACGCAAACGGCCACGCGACCTCGATGATGCCCATGACGAACGCGTTCGGATATTTCCTGTATATCCTGCTCGCCGTTATCGGCTCATATATGGCTATCGCCGGCACGAAGAATCTCGGACTGACGGGTATCAACACGCTGTCTCTCGGCATGATAGCCTCGTTCCTCGTGCTCTCGCGCAACTTCATAAACCCGATATCCCAGATGTCGAACCAGTTCAACTCGATTGTCAACGCCCTCGCGGGCGCCGAGCGAATCTTCACATTTATGGACGAAGAGCCCGAGCCCGACGACGGATATGTTACCCTCGTAAACGCGAAAGAAGAGAACGGCGAGATAGTCGAAGTCAAGGAGCACACCGGAATGTGGGCATGGAAGCATCCCCACGGCGACGGCACTCTGACTTATACAAAGCTTGAGGGTCAGGTCGTTCTCGACCATGTCGATTTCGGCTACACACCCGAAAAGGAAGTCCTTCACGATATCACGCTCTACGCAGAGCCGGGTCAGAAGGTCGCTTTCGTCGGCGCGACCGGAGCGGGCAAGACCACGATAACAAACCTCATAAACCGCTTTTATGACATAGCGGACGGCAAGATTCGCTATGACGGAATAAACATCAACAAGATAAAGAAAGCCGATTTGCGCCGCAGTCTCGGCGTCGTGCTCCAGGATGTCAACCTGTTCACGGGCACTGTCATGGAGAACATCCGCTACGGCAACCCCGAGGCGACCGACGAGCAGTGCATCGCGGCGGCGAAGCTCGCAAATGCTGACGGCTTCATCCGCATGCTCCCGGACGGCTACAACACCGTACTCAAGGGCGACGGCTCCGGACTTTCGCAGGGTCAGCGTCAGCTGATATCGATAGCCCGCGCGGCGGTCTCCGACCCGCCCGTCATGATCCTCGACGAGGCGACATCTTCGATAGATACGCGCACCGAGGCTCTCGTCCAGGGCGGCATGGATAAGCTGATGAAAGGGCGCACGGTCTTTGTTATCGCGCACCGCCTCTCGACCGTCCAGAACTCGGATGTTATAATGGTGCTCGACCACGGCAGAATAATCGAGCGCGGCAACCACGAAAAGCTCATCGCCGAAAAGGGCACATACTATCGCCTCTATACCGGCGCGTTTGAGTTGGAGTGATTGGCAGAGCTGCGATAATTGGAAGTAAAAAGCAGAATCTCCTGCCCGGGAGCTGTTCCCGGACAGGAGATTTTTGTATATAACGAGCTTTGGGCATTTCTGATTCTTGTCGGAGTACAACGCAAAAATTCTACCCGACGAAAATTTCGGGTAGGATTGCTTTTTATCAGTCTTTTTTCCTGAGCTCCGCCATGGCGGCGAAGTGGAGAACATCGAACTCCTCGGGTGCGTTTTCTCTGAGCATTCGGAGATGCTCGCGCTCCCAGTTTTCTATCTCCTCGGGTGTCAGCGACGCGCCGATTCCGCGGCAGGCTTTCATCCTGCCGTTCCAGCTCTCGCGCGTGAAATGCACCTTCAGCTTCCACTCCTCGTGGTGCACGAGCTCGAACTTTTCTTTGTAGCAGGCGGGTATTTCTATCGGGTGCATTGTTTCGCCCGCGCCGCTCCAGTCGGGGCTGTATCTGAGCACGAGATCCTCGCTCATGCCGGCAATCTTGTCTTCAAACGGCAGCCACTCCATGCACAGTACAAGAAGACGCCCGTTGCTTTTTAGCATACGGCAGAGCTGGGGGATGAGCTTTTCGTGGTCGAAATACCAGAAGCACTGACAGGCGGTCGAGGCATCAAATGAAGCGTCCGGGAAGTCTATCTTTTCAGCCGGCATCGCGTAATAGCCGATGCCCATGCCCTGTGAGAGCTTCTTTGCCTGCTCTATCTGTTCGGGGGATATGTCCGTCCCCGTCCACTTTGCGCCGAAGCTGTACATGTTGCGCGCCAAAACGCCCGTGCCCGTGCCGAGATCGGGCACGCTCTGCTCCAGTCGAACGCCTTGCCGCCGTCGATTCTCTCGTCTTTTATATCAATAATATCACCATGTGTTTTGACCCCGTCCGCATGACAGACAGGGTCAGATTAGTTTTATTTTATCTCCAGAGATTCATCCAGAAAGCGCCTTCAACGCCCGTGAACGAGATCAGCTGAGCCATGTTCACATATATGCACGCGACAGTCGAGACCGTGAATATCAAATCGACGAGCTTCTTTGCGCTCTCCGACTTGATGCTCTTATAGAGTGTGAACGCGATGACAAGCGCGCCGATAACCATCTGCCATGAGAAGTCCGCGTTGTAGCGTACGGCATAGCCGCTTTCCCACGAGGAGAAGATTATCGCGAGCGGCATGAGAATGCAGGTCACGCCGATAAGCAGGATAGGCAATACGCGCTTTTTCTTCTCGACGCGCTGCAATGCCTTGCCCGAGAAGAGATAGGCGAACATGGGCAGAGCGCGGTATATGATTCCGACGGATATAAGATTCTTGCCAGCGTCGTCGAAGAACATATAGCCGTTGAGCCCGAAACGCTCTGCGGAAGAAGCAAGATGCGTGAATGTCTTGGGCGTGAAGTGCGGCATGTTCAGAAGATACGCATACATATTGATGAGCACATATTTCCAGTGGAATTCCGAGTGGGTGAAGTCGTTTATCGTCAGCGAATACTGAATGCCGAAGTCGAGCGGATTGTCGAAGCGCAGATAGTTATATACCATCTGCCCGAGGGCGATAACGCCGAGCGGGACGAGGGCGACAGCCGCATATTTGAAGAACGTGCGGGTCTTCTGCTTCTTTTCGAGTCCGTCGAGCGCTTTTTTGAGTCCGCCCGCGAAGAAGAACAGCGCGGCGATGCAATAGACCGCGAGCGTCGGGCGGCAGAGCACGGCATAGCCGAGGAAGAACGAGGCAAAGCCGAGGCGGACATATGAGATTTTGCCGTCCCAGAGAATATTCGAGGTCATGAGCAGATACGCGCCGATAGTCACGCACATGAATCCGCCGGAGATGGCGAGCTCATAGAACAGCGGACGCGCCGCGGAGAACATGATTCCCGAGGACATCTGCAAGGTTATCAATCCGGCGAGCACCGTGTTTGTCGGCAAATCGCGGAATTTTTTGTCTATCACCGCGAGATATATCTTCGTCAGGAATATTATTCCGACGAGCGCGAACATCAGCGTCGCCCAGCCGGTCGGGAAATAGCAGCCGGTTATCAGATGATACGGCAGGAACAGCGCAATGACAGGACCGATGCCGTAATAAGAATAATATTTGCCGTTATACAGGCAGTGATCCCAAAGGAAGTTGCCCGCGCCTATTTCAGCATCACGCCTTGTGTATTCATAGGGATTGTCCATTTTGAGCAGATCTTCGTCAGGCTCTTCGAGAAGGTTCACCTGATGATGCTCAAACGCGTCAACGAGCTCTTTGGTTATCTGGTCGCCCTCCTGCGAAGTGAAGCTGTAGTGCGTGGTCGACCAGCCTTTTTGCAGATTTGTGAATGTGAGATACACCGAAAATACCATTGCGGCGGCGGTTATGACTGCCGCGATGCGGGCGCAGTTGACTCTGTTGTCGGAGAATTTCTTGCGCGCTCCGGCGGGATTCGCTATAGCATAGATGATAATTATGGCGGCAGCAGCTATGAGCAGATATGTCAGGATAATTTCCGCTATGTGCAGCGCGCTTATCGACTGATTGAGCGTGATGCCCTTGAGCGTTGCGCTGTGATAGTCGTCGAGAGATATCTCGAGTCTGAGGCGCGACACTTCGCCGGAGAAGTTGCAGGTCATGACATTGTCGAGCCCGTTTTCGAGCGTGAGCTTTGCGATATTCGTGCGGTAATATGAGCTCGTTGAATCGGCGAAATCGACATAGACCTTGCCGCTGTTTGCCGACTCTCCGAAGTCGACATCGAACCCTATAGAACCGACGCGCGCGTCAATGCCGGTAAACTCTATCTCGGAATAGCCCTCGCCGAGGGTTATCGTGCCGTCGTCGTTATAAGTAATATTGGCTCCGTCTGCGCGGGAGAGGTCGAGCGGCTGCTCTTTGTATCCTCCGAGAAGCCTGTTTATCGGCGTGAAATTCATCACGCACAGGCTCACGACCGTTACTATAACAAACAGAACGGCAACACATACGGAAAGCTTTTTCAGAAATTTTCTGTTTTCTCTGTCCATAGGCACCTCACAAGTTTTTTTGAAGTCAGCTAATTATACCCTATTCGGGGCAATTTTTCAAGTTTGTTGTTAAATCCAAAAAAGCGGAGTTATATAAAAAGACACGGCTCACATAAGCTGTGAACCGCGCCTTTTCTATTTTGCTATTCGATTAATACTTGACGTTGGTTATCTCAAGATAGTTGTCGAGAACCGCGCTGCCGCTGAACTTGCTGCCGAGCACCTTGCCGGAGCCGGTGATAAGGACGTGCATATACTGATAGAGATCTACCATATGATTGGTCTTGGGGTTGTAGGTGAGCACTGCGGTGCAGTCATAGTACTTGAGCGAATACTCAACATCCTTGACGACCTTCGTGACGTTGGGGTCGTTCTGGAGGGTGTTGTCGATATCGGCCTTTGCAAGGGGGCTGAACATCGTTCCGGTGAAGCCCTTGGAGATAACGCCCGTCTTGGGATCGCAGGGCTCGGGGTTGATATCCGCCTTGAGGACTATCGTTATCTTGTAGTTGCCGTTCGAGAGAACCTCGCACTTTGCGCTCTTTATCTTGCTGACATCGGTCAGGGTGCAGCCCTTTGTGGGATGCTGATAAATCGGGAACCACTTCATATCGGTGCCCTTCGGATTGTTCTCGTGCTTCTTGCCCTTTGCATCCTTTTCGCTGGTCATGAACAGCTCGGCAACGGGAAGAGCCGCGTTGATAACAAAGCCGTCAAAGTTTCTCTTGTCCTTGGGCAGGGTCTGCCACTCGGACTTCTCATAGCCGACCTTGCTGCTCTTTGCGAGATTGAGAACGTCTCTGTAAGCGGCGAGGATCTCGGCATAGCTCTCGGGCTTGCCGTTCGAGGGCTTTGCGGAATTGTCGGCGGGAGCCTTGGTCTCGATAACGGTGTGCCCCTCTTTGTCGGTCACTATCTCGGTTTCGACCGCGGTGTCGTCGGAGGCTGCTTCCGAGGAGGCCTCGGGAAGCAGATCGTCCGCAATAGCGTCGCCGTTTATGGCAACGTCGCCGGCGGCAGTTGTGTCGTTGTTATCTTTGTCCTTCTTGCAGGCCGCAAAGCTTGCAATCATGGCGATCGCGAGCAGAAGAGCCGCGATTCTCTTGAGATTCTTATTCATTGTTTTCTATCCCCTTGGAAAAATCAATATTTGAAGCTGGAATAGCTTACATACGATGTTCCGGTAGCGGTGGGCTTGCCGATACCGATGTCGATGTTGACGGTGATATCAAACTTGACATCGAGCTTGACGAAATGACCGGTAGCGGCGTCGATGGTTGCGGTAACGACTGCGCCCGAGTAGCTCTCGGTGACCTTTGCGCCGCCGTAAACTTCGTCGATGGCGTCATAGATGCAGCTGGCTCTCTTGTGGTCATAGTAACCCTTGTCCTTGTCGCCGACGCAGATTCCGCTCTTGTCGAGGGGAGCGTTGCAGGTCGCGGTGCCCTTGGTTGCATAGGAATTGCCGTTCTTGATGTTGATGGTGATTATGTAGTTCGAGCCGCTCTGCTTGCAGGAAGCTGCGGTGACGTCGCCGGTGCCGAGGGTCGAGGCTCTGAGAAAATACTTGTTTGTGTCGGTATTCCACTGACCCTTGGTGACGGTTTCGTTGTAGGCGTTCTCGGCACCGATGCCCATGAACTTGTAGATAAGGCTCTTGAACTGCTTGACAACAGCGTTTGCCTCGATCTTCTCGTTCTTGGTCTCTCTGTGCTTCGTGAAGCCGACCTTGCCGGAGACGGCTGCCTTTGTGGCGGCATTGTAATAGTTGAGGATATCCGCGGTGCTCGAGGGGGCCTTGTTGCCCTTCGAGGTGACTACGGGAGCCTTGCCGCTGTCGGCGGGCTTGGTCTCGATGACCTTGCCGGAAGCGTCGGTAACGGTCTCAATTTCGGTGGACTCGGCAGAAGCGTCCTCGCTTGAGGCCTCTGCGGGGGTGCTTTCGTCGGAGACGGTGTTGTTCGCGTCTGCGGAGCTCTCGGAGGGAGCGGTGGAATCGCCGTTGTCCTTGTCGCTCTTGCACGCCGCGAACGAGAATATCATCGCGAGGACAAGAAGCAGGGAAGCGATCTTCAGAAGATTCTTTTTCATGTCAAAAACCTTTCATAAAATATTTTCGGGTATTTCCGCCCGTTTTTTGTGCTGCACTTTACAAGGCAACACAGCGCACTATAAATTTACACTAATTAACTAATAATGTCAAGTAAATTTTGATAAAAACAAAATTAATAACGCCGTGTTTTTATGCAAGATAACATTACAGACTGCCTTTTAGTAATAGATTGTTTACATTCGCTTTTATAAAGTTATGGAAATTCGCCGAAAGTTATGATATAATATCAAGGTATATGTGCTCCGGCGCATAAGATACACCCCGAAAGGAGTCTGCGGCATGGCGGAGAAAAAGCTCATCTCATGGAATGTCAACGGAATAAGAGCGTGCATCGGCAAGGGCTTTTCCGAGGCTTTTGCGGCGCTTGATGCCGATATCCTCTGCCTGCAGGAGACGAAGGTTCAGGCGGGGCAGGTCGACTTTGCGCCCGAGGGCTATCACTGCTACTGGAACTACGCCGAGAAAAAGGGCTATTCCGGCACGGCGGTCTTTTCGCGCGAAGAGCCTTTGAGCGTGTCATACGGCATCGGCATTCCCGAGCACGACCGCGAGGGGCGCGTGATAACGCTCGGATTTGAAAAATTCTATTTCGTCTGCGTCTATACCCCCAATTCGCAGGACGGGCTCGCACGGCTCGACTACAGAATGACATGGGAGGACGCGTTCAGGGACTATCTTCTCTCGCTCGACAGGGACAAGCCCGTAATAGTCTGCGGCGATATGAATGTTGCGCACAACGAGATAGATTTAAAGAACCCCAAGACGAACCGCAAGAACCCCGGCTTCACGGACGAAGAGAGAAGCAAGATGACCGAACTGCTCTCCGCGGGCTTTACTGATACATTCAGATATTTCTATCCCGACGTCGAGGGGCAGTACAGCTGGTGGAGCTACCGCTTCAAATCGCGCGAGCGGAACACGGGCTGGCGCATCGACTATTTCCTCTGCTCCGAGCGGCTCAACAGCCGCCTTACGGGCGCGAAAATACATCAGGAGATATTCGGCTCCGACCACTGCCCTGTGGAGCTGACTGTCGATATATAAAAAAGCGCCGCCGAAAAGGCGACGCAGGAAAGCTTGATTTTATATTGAGTTTTCGCTGAAGTCGATAACGAGCTTGTCGCGCTTCATCTCGAGCTTCGTGTATTTCACTCCCGCGGCGTCGAACATTCTTTTCGATGCGCGCACGCTGTCGGTGTTGCGGTACTTGTCGCTGATATAAATTACCTCTTTTATCCCGCTCTGGATTATCGCCTTGGCGCATTCGTTGCAGGGGAAAAGCGCGACATAGACCTTGCATCCGCGCAGGTCGCCGCTGGCGTTGAGTATGGCGTTCAGCTCAGCGTGGCAGACATAGGCGTATTTTGTGTTAAACGCGCTGCCCTCGCGCTCCCACGGGAACTCATCATCGTCGCAACCGGAGGGGAAGCCGTTATAACCGACGGACATTATCCTGTTTCTGTCGTTTACGATGCAGGCGCCCACCTGGGTGTTCGGATCCTTGCTCCTGCAAGCCGAGAGCATCGCGATCCCCATAAAATACTCGTCCCACGAGATATAATCGCTTCTTTTAGGCATTTTTCACCGCTCCGTTTCCCTTATAATAGCATAATATATCAACCCGATATTAACATATCCAAGCCGTTAAGGCAAGAAGAAATTTTTGAGGTGACTTTCTATGGGTCTTTTAAAGAAAATTTTCGGAGACTACTCTTCGAGAGAAATCAAGCGTATCACGCCGATAAAGGACAAGGTGCTCGCGCTTGACGAGGAATATTCAAAACTCACCGATGAGGAGCTCAAGGCAAAAACCCCTTATTTCAAGGAGCGCCTCGCCAGCGGCGAGACCCTTGACGATATCCTGCCCGAGGCGTTCGCCGCCTGCCGCGAGGCTTCGTGGCGTGTGCTCGGGATGAAGCACTTCCCCGTGCAGATTCTCGGCGGTATCGTTCTGCATCAGGGACGCATCGCGGAGATGAAGACCGGCGAGGGCAAAACGCTCGTCGCAACGCTCCCCGCTTATCTCAACGCGCTCTCCGGCAACGGAGTCCACATCGTCACGGTCAACGACTACCTCGCACGCCGCGACAGCGAGTGGATGGGCAAGGTCTACCGCTTCATGGGGCTCAAGGTCGGTCTGATAATCCATGAGAAGAACAACGACGAGCGCCGTGAGGCATATGCCGCCGACATAACCTACGGCACGAACAACGAGATGGGATTCGACTATCTGCGTGACAACATGGTGCCCTACAAAGAGCTCAAGGTTCAGCGTGGTCACTCCTTTGCAATAGTCGACGAGGTCGACTCGATACTTATCGATGAGGCGAGAACGCCTCTTATCATATCCGGCCGCGGCGACCGCTCGACCGATCTCTACAAACAGGCGAACGCTTTTGCCCGCACGCTTAATTTCGAGCGCATAAAAGAGCTTCGCTCCTCTTCGAGACTTGAAGATACCGCCGACCAGGTCAGCGAAAACTGCGATGTCATCGTCGACGAAAAGGCGAGAACCGCCGTCCTGACCCAGAAAGGTATCGCAAAGGCCGAGAAGTATTTCAATCTCGACAACCTCATGGATCCCGCGAACATGACCATACAGCACCACATCAACCAGGCGATAAAGGCTATAGGCGTCATGCGCCGCGATGTTGACTATGTCGTGAAGGACGGCCAGGTGCTCATAGTCGACGAGTTCACCGGACGCATCATGCTCGGCAGACGCTACAACGAGGGTCTGCATCAGGCGATCGAAGCAAAAGAGGGAGTCCATGTTGAGCACGAGAGCAAGACGCTCGCGACCATTACATTCCAGAACTACTTCAGACTCTATGACAAGCTCTCCGGTATGACCGGTACCGCAATGACCGAGAGCGAGGAGTTCCAGGAGATATATTCGCTTGACGTCGTGGAGATCCCGACGAACAAGCCGATGATAAGAAAGGACATGGACGACCTCGTCTACAAGACCGAGCCCGCGAAGTTCAACGCAGTCATCGATGACATTGTCGAGCGCCACGAAAAGGGTCAGCCCGTGCTTGTCGGCACGATATCCATAGAGAAGTCCGAGACGCTCAGTAAGCTCCTCAAAAAGCGCGGCATAAAGCATGAAGTGCTCAACGCCAAGTATCATGAAAAGGAAGCAGAAATTGTCGCGCAGGCAGGTAAGCTCGGCGCGGTCACGATAGCCACGAACATGGCGGGACGCGGAACCGATATCATGCTCGGCGGTAACGCAGAGTTCCTTGCGAAGTCCGAGATGCGCCGCAAGGGCTACAGCGAAGAGCTTATAGCCGAATCGACCGGCTTCGGCGACACGGACAACGAGGATATAATCAGCGCGAGAGAGGAATTCCAGGCTCTCGAGAAGAAATATAAGAACGAAATTTCCGGCGAGGCGGAGCAGGTAAGACAGGCGGGCGGCCTTTGCATCATCGGCACAGAGCGCCACGAGTCCCGCCGAATCGACAACCAGCTGCGCGGACGTTCCGGCCGTCAGGGCGACCCCGGTGTTAGCCGCTTCTACCTGTCGCTTGAGGACGATCTGATGCGCCTGTTCGGCGGCGAGCGCGTGACAACTATAATGAACACGCTCAGAACCCCCGAGGATATGCCGATAGAGTCGAAGATGATTTCAAATGTTATCGAGAGCTCGCAGAAGCGCGTCGAGTCGCGCAACTTCTCGGTGCGTAAGAGCGTCCTGAGCTTCGACGATGTCATGAACCGCCAGCGTGAGCTTATCTACAAGCAGCGCGACCAGGTGCTCGACGGCGAGAACCTCAAGCCCGTTATTCTCAAGATGCTCGACGAGTGCATCGCCGAGTCCATAGATTTCTATTGCCCGAAGGCGCTCTCCCACGCCGATTGGAACATAGCCGGACTGCGCGAGAAGTTCCTCGGCTGGCTGACCACTCCCGAAGACTTCGTTGACGGCTTCGACCGCGACGAGGCGAAGAAGGAGCTCACCGAGCGCGGACACAAGATTTATGACGAGCGTGAAGAGCTCATAGGCGTTGACGAAAACGGCGTGCCGATAATGAGAGCGCTCGAGCGCATGGTTCTGCTCAAGATGGTCGACAGCAAGTGGATGGATCACATCGACGCCATGGAAGAACTCAAGCGCGGCATAGGACTCCGCTCCTACGGTCAGCAGGATCCCGTTGTTGCGTTCAGACAGGAGAGCTACGATATCTTCGACGAGATGACCATGTCTATCCGCGAGGATACCGTCCGCCTGATGATGACCATCATGCCCAAGAACGAGGAGGACACCAAGCGCAAGCAGGTCGCCGAGATAACCTCGACCAGCGGCGCATCCGACGGCAGCGAAAAGGGTCGCACCGTCCGCAAGGGCGCAAAGATCGGCCCGAACGACCCCTGCCCCTGCGGCAGCGGCAAGAAATACAAGAAGTGCTGCGGCGCAGTAAACAAGTAAGATATATATAATGTATTCCCTCTTCGGACGAGCTTCCGGAGAGGGAATTTTTTTCGGTATCTGGTAGGGAGAAGTGAATTGAATTTTTCGTCGGAATCTATCAGGCGCCCCTGCAAGGGGAGCCGGCGTTCAAGATATGCTTTGCAGGATGCGTGCCGGTATAGTATAAATTTCGCAGGCGAATAATATCCGCCGCCTTATAAATATTCGCGCAATAAAAAAAGGAGACACTCTTTTGAATGTCTCCCTTTTTTGTACTTTTATCGGTTGTCCGATTATTTCATAGCCTCTTCGACTGCAACAGCGCAGGCGACGGTCGCGCCGACCATCGGGTTGTTGCCCATGCCGATAAGACCCATCATTTCGACGTGCGCCGGGACGGAGGAAGAACCTGCGAACTGGGCGTCGGAATGCATACGACCCATGGTGTCGGTCATGCCGTAGCTGGAGGGGCCAGCCGCCATGTTGTCGGGATGCAGGGTACGGCCTGTGCCGCCGCCGGAAGCGACGGAGAAGTAGTTGACGCCGTTCTCGACGCACCACTTCTTGTAGGTGCCTGCGACCGGGTGCTGGAAGCGGGTCGGGTTGGTGGAGTTGCCGGTGATGGAAACGCCGACGTTCTCAAGCTTCATGATAGCCACGCCCTCGGGAACGTTGTCTGCGCCGTAGCACTTGACGTCCGCTCTCGGACCGTTGGAATAAGCCTTCTGCTCGGTGACGGTGACGGTCTCGGTGTAGGGATCGAACTCCGTCTTGCAGTATGTGAAGCCGTTGATGCGGGAGATTATCATTGCGGCGTCCTTGCCGAGGCCGTTGAGGATAACTCTCAGGGGCTTTGTTCTGACCTTGTTTGCGTTGAGGGCTATTTTGATAGCGCCCTCAGCGGCGGCGAAGCTCTCGTGACCTGCGAGGAAGCAGAAGCACTCTGTCTCCTCGGAGAGGAGCATCTTGCCGAGGTTGCCGTGGCCGAGACCGACCTTGCGGTTTTCGGCGACGGAGCCGGGGATGCAGAAAGACTGGAGACCGATGCCGATTGCGGCAGCGGCGTCGGCAGCCTTGACAGCGCCGCTCTTTATAGCGATAGCGCAGCCGACTGTGTATGCCCAGATAGCGTTTTCAAAGCAGATGGGCTGGGTACCTCTGACGATCTTGTCACAGTCGATGCCCTTTGCAAGAGTGATCTCTTTGCACTCCTCGATGGAGGAAATGCCGTACTGAGCGAGAACGGAGTTGATCTTGTCAACTCTTCTCTCATAGTTTTCAAATAATGCCATTGTCCGTATCCTCCTTACTCTTTGCGCGGGTCGATATACTTGGCGGCCTCGGCGAATCTGCCGTAGGTGCCTACCGACTTGTCGTATGCGGTCTGAGCGTCGTCGCCCTTCTTGATGAAGTCGGTCATCTTGCCCAGGGACACGAACTCGTAGCCTATAACCTGATCGTCCTCGTCGAGAGCCATTCTGGTGACATAGCCCTCAGCCATCTCGAGATAGCGGACGCCTTTGTATCTTGTGCCGTACATTGTACCGACCTGCGAACGAAGTCCCTTGCCGAGATCCTCGAGGCCTGCGCCGACGTTAAGTCCGTCGTCCGAGAAAGCGGACTGGGAGCGGCCGTAGACTATCTGGAGGAACAGCTCGCGCATAGCGGTGTTGATAGCGTCGCAGACGAGGTCGGTGTTCAGAGCCTCAAGAATGGTCTTGCCGGGGAGAATCTCACTTGCCATAGCTGCGGAATGGGTCATGCCCGAGCAGCCGATGGTCTCAACGAGAGCTTCCTCGATGATGCCGTCCTTGATGTTGAGCGAGAGCTTACATGCGCCCTGCTGGGGAGCACACCAGCCCACACCGTGGGTGAAACCGGAGATGTCCTTTATCTCATAAGCCTTGACCCATTTGCCCTCTTCGGGGATGGGAGCAGGACCGTGGTTCGGACCCTTTTTGACAATACACATATTCTCTACTTCTTGAGTATAATTCATACACGTAGTCTCCTTTCGTTTTGTGTATCCCGTACAGAGCTATTATATCAAAAAAATACAAGCGTATCAATTACTTGGGACAAGGTTTTTGAATTTTTTGCATTGTTACAATCGTTGAGGGCTTTTTCGGTCAAAAATTATTTATTTTAGTCGCAAACCTGCCGCCGCGGTTGTAAAGACATGAGGTTTATGATATACTGAAAAGCGGAAAGGGGAGGACAAAATGAAGCTCTATATCAAGCAGAAGGTCTTTTCGCTGACTTCAAAATTTACAGTGAAGGACGAAGCGGGAAATGACAGATATTTTGTCGAGGGCGAGTTCTTCTCACTGCGCGGCAGGCTGCATATCATGGACGCGCAAGGCGAGGAGATAGGGCAGATATACCGCCGGCTGATGACTTTTCTGCCGCATTTTATCCTCGAGATAGGCGGCGAAGAGATAGCGGAGATAGTCAAGGATTTCTCTTTCTTCCGTCCGAAATATTCGCTCGAAAACACTTCGCTCAGTGTAGAGGGCGATTTCTGGGCGCATGAATATTCGCTCTATGACGGCGACAGGAACATCATGAACATCCACAAGGAGTGGTTCACCTGGGGCGACAGCTACGAGCTCGATATCCTCGACCCGGATTATGAGTTGATATCGCTTGGCATAGTCCTCGCTATAGACACTGCCATGGCCGCGGCAAACACCGCCTCATCGGCTTCGACTTAAATCAAAGGAGAAAAGATGAAGGATTATCATATTTTTGCAAACCACGCCCATGTTTTCCCGGAGGAAGCGAGACCGGGCTGCGGGATAGATTCGCTCAAAAAGCTCATGGACGAGTGCTCTATAGAGCGGGCGGTCTGCTTCGCGCCGTTCCCGTCGCAGTATGAAGATTATAACATGACCGGCGACTGCATAAGCTGGCTCGCGGGCGCAATAAAGAACGACGATTCTCTCGTCGGCTTCGGCACGATAGATTTTGATTCCGGCGATATCACGGGGCAGGTCAACAGAATAGCCGATCTCGGCTTCAGGGGCATAAAGCTCCACCCGGCATATCAGGAGTTCAATATTATGGGCGACAAGGCGTGCGAGGTCTATTCTGCCGCCCAGGAGAACGGACTGTTTCTGTCGTTTCACACGGGGCTGCACTGGCACCGTATCGCGGACTATCAGCCGCTGCTCTTTGACGAAGTCGCGTGGAACTTCCCGCGCCTTAAATTCAGCATGGAGCATGTCGGCGGATATCACTTTTTCCGCGAGGCGCTCGCCGTTATCTGCAACAACCATCACCGCGCGAGCGATCCGAGGCGCGTATACGCGGGCTTGACGAGCATTATGCCGGACGACAACGGTCTGCCGGATTATTGGACTCTCTCTGACGATGAGCTGCTAACGCTCATTCATCAGGGGGACGACGACTGCGCGATATTCGGGCTCGACTTCCCATATAAAAAAGCTGACTACGCAAAAGCGCTGATAAACAGAATAATCTCCCTCGACATCTCCGAAGAGGCAAAAGAGGGAATACTCGGAAAAAATCTTGAGCACGCGCTCGGTATGGACTGAAAACGGAGAAATATATGCTTATAGTTACTGCAAACTGCAAAAATACATTTGACTCGTATCTCAAATATGTCCACTACACGGACAGCAAGCGCAGAAAGACTCGCTTTTCGGGCGCGACCGGCTGGCTTCTGCTTGCCTGCGCCGCGGCCGTTATAGTGAGCTTTGTGAAGGTCGGCGGCAATATCTTTCTCTATGTCGTGAGCGCCGTTCTCGTACTCTGCGCGGCGGCGTATGTCTATATCCAATATTTAGCGCCATACAGGGCGTTCAAAAAGCTCGACAAGTCGTTCTTCGCCGAGCAGGAGTTCGATTTCTACGAAGATAAGCTGGAACTTATCGAACACGGTGAAAAGAGCATAAAGCGCATCATACCGTATTCAAAGATACAGAAAGTCTGCATCACAAAGCACGCTTTTTATATCTATATCGCCGCAGACAGCGCGTTCATTCTGACGAAAACTGCACTTAGCTCATCATCTGTAGAACGCCTGAGGAATCTGTTTAAAGATAAGGGAATAAAGATAGAGGAATAACAAAAATAAAATTCAGCTCCCTGCAAAATTTTCTGCGGGGAGCTGAACATATCGAAGAAAGATTTGAATGAAAAAGCTTTCTTTTTAGCAGGTGCTTTGTAGGGTGCGGCGACTCGACGCACCGCTGCTGACGGAGTCAGCACAAATTATACTTTATCGTTGCGAACGGGCAATCGGCATAACGTTGCTGTAACGAGACCATGTAAAATATTGCTGATTGTTGCCGTGCCACCGTCGGCGGCATAGGGTCGTCGAGTCGCCGACCCCTACATGGATTCGGTATTTGATGCATAAACGGCAAGACGGAAAATGATTTCCGACACAAGCACCCCACGAAAAATTTTTCGTGGGGTGCTGAATTGTTATATATTTTTTTATACTATTCCCTGCGCCATCATCGCGTCGGCGACCTTGAGGAAGCCCGCGATATTCGCACCGACAACGAAGTTGTCCTCGTGTCCGTATTCCTTTGCGGCGTTTGCCATGTTGTGATAGATATTTATCATAATGTTGTTGAGCTGGTGATCGACCTTTTCAAACGGCCAGCTGACGCGCGCGCTGTTTTGGCTCATCTCAAGCGCGGAGGTCGCGACGCCGCCCGCGTTTGCCGCCTTGCCGGGGGCAAAGAGGATTTTGTTTTGCAGGAAAACTTCGGTAGCTTCCGTAGTCGAGGGCATGTTCGCTCCCTCGCCGACTGCGATGCATCCGTTCTTTATCAGCTCTTTTGCGTCCTCGGCTCCGAGCTCGTTCTGCGTGGCGCACGGGAGAGCTATGTCGCAGGGCACGCCCCAGACCTTTTTGCCCTCGTAAAATTTCGCGTTCGGGCGATCCTTGGCGTATTCGCTTATCCTTGCGCGGCGGACTTCTTTTATCTGCTTGAGCGTCTCAACGTCGATGCCGTCCGGGTCATATACAAAGCCGCTCGAATCGCTCGCAGTTACTACCTTTCCGCCGAGGCTCAGAGCCTTCTCTATGGCGTAGGTTGCGACGTTGCCCGAGCCGGAGACAACTATCGTCTTGCCCTCGATCGAGTTCGCATGGTTCTTGAGCATCTCCTCAACAAGATATACAAGGCCGTAGCCCGTTGCCTCTGTTCTCGCGAGCGAGCCGCCGAACGAGAGTCCCTTGCCCGTGAGCACGCCCTCGTACTGCCCGGTAATTCTCTTGTACTGACCGAACATGTAGCCGATTTCGCGCCCGCCGACTCCGATATCGCCCGCGGGAACGTCGGTGTTCGGGCCTATGACGCGGTAGAGCGCGGTCATGAAGCTCTGGCAGAAGCGCATTATCTCCATCTCGCTCTTGCCCTTGGGGTTGAAGTCCGAGCCGCCCTTGCCGCCGCCGATGGGGAGTCCCGTCAGCGAATTTTTGAATATCTGCTCGAAGCCGAGAAATTTTATAATGCTCATGTTGACCGAGGGGTGGAAGCGCAGACCGCCCTTGTAGGGGCCTATTGCGCTGTTGAACTGAACTCGGTAGCCGCGGTTTGTGTGAACCTTGCCCGCGTCGTCCGCCCACGAGATGCGGAAAACCGTCGCCCTCTCCGGCTCAACGAGCCTTTCGAGAAGAGCCCAATCCTGATATGTCCTGTTCGCCTCGACAACCGGGCGAATGGAATCGAGAACCTCCGTCGCAGCCTGAATGAACTCCGGCTGAGTCGCGTTCTTCTGCTGAACGTGAAGTATCATGTCGTCAATATAGCTCATATTATCACTCCCAAAACGATTTGCGGCAAAAAATAAAAACAAAAAATATATCCCGCCGCCAATGCCAAATATTTTAATATACCGCGCATAAAAATGCAAGTGAATTTATAAAAGTTTCAAAAATTTAAGAAAATCAAGTGAATTTAGCTGTACTGCGGTACAAAAATGCAATTTATATAAAACTTCATTCAAATTTTGCAATGAATGGCAAATGCGGCTTTAAATAAAATTGATATATAATCATAAATATAATTGCATATTAACTATCATTGAACAATACTTCATAAACGCTCCGTTATCGTTGAAAGTTTATGTGAATTGTGCCGATTGTGCTTTTGTGTCAGAATTTTCGGCATATTCGACCTGACTTGCGGCAAAATACAGGACGGAAAATATATCGGCAGTTTTAATGAGCAATATACAAATTAAACCAAAAATTAAATCTAAAATTGTATCGCAGTTTATTTTTTGGCATGACAAAAGGCGGCGCCGAAGCACCGCCCCAAAGTCTATTTTTTATGTTTCGTCGAACATTCCGAATCCCGCGACCTCGCTCACGGGGACGGAAAACACGACTGCACCCGCATCTGTGTCCGCGCCCGCGCGGATCATTATCGAGCGCATGATGTCCGCTTTCTGCTCCTTGCGCGCGACGATGAGAATAACCTCTTTTTCTTTTGCTATCGATACGCCGAGGAACTTTTCGCTCTCGGGCGAGGTGGTGCCCTTGCCGTGGAGCACCGTGCCGCCCATCGCGCCCGCGGCGCGCGCCGCATTCATGACGGTATCCGTGCGCCCCTCGTTGGCTATCGCGACAATCAGTTCATATGAAAAATTGAATTCGGGCGTGTATCGGGCATCCTGCCGCCCGTCGTTGAGATATGCCAAGATTTTTCCTCCTCCAACGCTTTTTATGGGCACAGCCCATGCGATGCCGTGACCGGGCACGCCGATATACAGCGTGCGGCGCAGCCTGTTCATATATTCTTTCGTCTTTTCTTCGCCTGCAACTGAAAAGACTATCCATTTTTCCGTCGAATCGATGCCGAGCAGATCGCGCATACTCTCTATCGCCGTCCCGCGCCCGTGCAGGGCGACGGACATCGGTATCTCAAGCTGGGCGCAGATATCCGAGAGCTTCTTGAGCGCGTCGGGGTTTATTACAGTCATTATGTAGTTCAACCTGTCGGCACCTCCCAAAGCTCGATAATCTCGTCGTCGGCGAAAGTTTCGCCTTTCTCTGCGGGCTTCCTGCGCCTTTCATATATGACGCCGACCGCCTGAATTGATATCAGCGGCATCATCGCGACTATCGCCACGACTCCGAACGCGTCGCTCAAGGGATCGCCGCCGAGCGTCTTTGACGCGCCTATCATAAACTGGAGCATGAATGTCGCCGTCATCGGACCCGACGCAACGCCGCCCGAGTCAAAGGCTATCGCCGTGTAGATATCCGGCACGAAGAACGAGAGGATTATGGCGATAAGATACCCGGGCACGAGGAACCACATGACCGATATACCTGTTATAACTCTTATCATCGATATGCCCATCGCCGCGGCGATCGCGACCGAAAGGCTGTATTTTATAACTTTTCCGGGAATCGCTCCCGCGCTGACTTCTTCAATCTGCTTTTCGAGCACGGCGACCGCCGGCTCCGCGGAGATAATGAACCAACCGAGGAGCATCGACAGCGGTATGAGCAGATATTTCATATTGCCTTCGGCGAGCTTTGCGCCGAGCACCGCGCCGAGCGAAGAGAAGCCGACGTTGACGCCCGTCAAAAACAGCACGAGCCCGACATATGTATATGCGACGCCTATTGTTATCCTCGCGACCTCGCGCTTTGAGAGGCGGAGAGAGAAAATCTGGAAGATATAGAATATCGCAATTATCGGCAGCAGAGCCACCGCCATCTCTTTCATATAAGAGGGCAGGGCGGTGAGATAGGCGCGGCCGATTTCGCCCGTGCTCGAATATGCCGCCGAGCTTATGTCAACAACGCCGTCGCCGTTCGGATAGAAGAATCCGAGCAAAAGCACCGCGAGTATCGGCCCTATTGAGCACAGGGCAACGAGGCCGAAGCTGTCCGACTCCGCCTTTGCGTCGCTTCGTATTTTTGAAACGCCGACGCCGAGCGCGAGAATAAACGGCACGGTCATAGGCCCTGTTGTCACGCCGCCCGAGTCAAACGCGATGCCGAGAAAATCGGGCTTTGAAAATGCCGCTAAAATAAAAACAACGGCATAAAATGCTATCAGCAGCCAGCGAAGGCGCACGCCCGTGAGTATTCTTATCATGCACACGCACAAAAAGAAGCCCACTCCGACGCCGACCGTCACGAGCAAAACGGTATTATTGATATGCGGCACCGTCTGCGCGAGCACCTGAAGATCGGGCTCTGCTATCGTCACGGCAAAGCCGAGGATGAAGCTGACTATAATTATCAGCGGCAGGGAGCGGGATTTTGTCATTGCCGTGCCGAGCTTTGTGCCTATCGGCGTCATCGAGGTCTCGGCTCCGAGGGAGAAAAGACCCATGCCGACTACAACAAAAATCGCGCCGACGAGAAAGCTCAGAAATAAATCCGTGTCAATCGGCGAGACGCTGAAGCACAGCAGCACGACTATGACCAATATCGGCAGAACCGAGAGCGCGGATTCACGGACTTTTTCGAGAATCAGGTTGTGGTGATCGGAAAATTTTGTGTTTGCAATAACAGCTTGCTCCTTTCTTTTCCGGTCAATTGACAACGGCATAGGCGTTTACCGTATACGCTCTTGTCAGTTGACAGGGATATATTAGTTGATGAACATATTATATATGATTATATATAATACTATTATTATGTTAATATTATTTTAACTTAACGGGAACGATTTGTCAATAAATATCACCAAGTGTGACCGCCGGACTTTTGACAAACATTGTCACTTCGAAAAAGTTATAAAAACGCGCGGACGGAAAATAATAAGGATGCAAACGCAAACAAAGTCTTAAAAAGTAAGGGGTGTAAAGTAAATGGCTAAGAGTTCCAGCAAGGGTGTTGTCCCCGAGGCACGCGACGCGCTTGACCGCTTCAAGATGGAGGCCGCCTCTGAGGTGGGCGTCAATCTCAAGCAGGGTTATAACGGCGACCTGACCTCCCGTGAGGCCGGTTCTGTCGGCGGACAGATGGTCAAGAAGATGATCGAAGCTTACGAGCAGGGCATGAAATAAATTGCTTAAAGCTTTCGCATTCAGCGTAGACCAACCAGCAAAATAAAAAGAGCCATAGTTCATAATCAATTCCGCTGCGGATACGATTTGAATTATGGCTTTTGTTTTGGCTGTCGAGTGATTTGGAGCGGCGACGATGAAAAGCAAGGCCGCAAAATTTGACCTCTGCCTTCGCGTCCTACCGTAATCAAATGATATACACTTCCCGCGTTTCGGCATTTCTTTTCTGTCTGAGAAAAGAAACGCCTGCAAAGAAAAG